>Ga0209269_1000112_pt1 | contig 130120 bp, 133 predicted proteins | sample MTBAKMMethaMetaG_FD_187455 | JGI IMG/M metagenome (GOLD analysis project Ga0209269, IMG submission 187455) | Enrichment culture microbial communities from Arthur Kill intertidal strait, New Jersey, USA, that are MTBE-degrading - MTBE-AKM (Arthur... | ecosystem: Environmental > Aquatic > Marine...
TCGACAGGGCCACCGTCGCCGCCCTCCTTCTCGCCCACCTGCAGGGCTTGGAGTTCGGCGCCCCTCGAGTACTTTCTTACGTGAGGCAACGAATCGCGTTCGAGTACATTCTTGGTGAGGCAACGCGCGGTATTGACCCGGAGCCCGCAGGGAACGACCATGGTCGTGTGGCGGCGCGCCGCCAGGCACAGGGGCGGCGCGTCCGAGGGCGGCGAATGCCCGGCGCGCTCCGGGCAGAAGGGGGCTCTGGTGCGCCGGCTCCTCATCCGGATGCTCGCGCTGTCGGCGGTCGCGTGCCTCTGCGTGTTGCCGGCGGCGGCCGGTTCCGCCCGCGCCGCGGGCGCGGGAGCCGCCGCCACTCCCCTCGGAGGCGCCCAGACGTGGACGGTCGCCCTCTACGTCAACGCCGACAACGACCTCGAGTACACCTGGCCGCGCTTCACCTTGCCGGCGCTCGAGCGCATCCCCGCGTCGTCGCAGCTGAACGTCGTCGCCCTCGTCGACAAGGAGGCCAGGACCGGCGCGTTCCTCTACCAGGTGCGCGGAGCGGAGGTCACCACGGTCAAACGCTTCAGGACTGAGCGGGACTTCGGCGACGGAGAGACGTTCCGCTGGTTCCTGGAGCAGGTCCACGCGCGCTTCCCGTCCGATCACCTGGTCGTGGTGGGCTGGGACCACGGCTACGGCTGGCGGTACTTCTCGCACGACTACGACGCCGACGACAGGATCACGATGCCGGAGCTGCGCGCGGCGCTCGCCGGCGCCGCCGTGCCCGTCGACATCCTGGCCTTCGACGCCTGCAACATGGGCGACGTGGAAGTGGCATGGGACGTCGCCTCCGTCGACGACCCGGCGAGCCCCGGCACGCCGCTCGTCGACTACTTCGTCGCCAGTGAGGAGACGATCGACCAGGACGGCTACCCCTACGACGGCATGTTCGCGCCGCTCGCCGCCGACACCGGACGGTCGCCCGAGCAGGTGACCGACGACATGCTGCGTGGCTGGGACGGCTACTACGGCTCCCTGCGTTGCTTCGACTGGGTGAGCCTCAGCGCGGTCGACCTCAAGGAGGTGCGCGCCGCCGGCCCGGCCATGGCCGACCTGGCCGGCCGCCTCCGCGCCGGTCTTGCGGCCGACCCGGGCAAGTACGGCGGCGCGATGCGCGACGCGGTCGCCACCAGTCTGGCAGCGTGGGACTCGTGGCAGCAGGACCTCGGCACGTTCGCGGGGCGGCTCGTCGACGGGCACCAGCTGGACGACGACCCCGGCCTGGTCGCGGCCGCGGCCGCCGTCCGCGACGCCGTGGTCGACATGGTCCGCGGCGTCACCGACGGATCCTACGTGCGCTGGCTCAAGGGGTTGAACGTCTGGATCGGCACCGGCGACGAGTGGGCCGAGTACCGCGCCGACTACCGCGCGCAGTCGCTGTTCGGGACCGCTCCGTCCGCCGGTGGCGTGGGCTGGTACCGCCTGCTGCGCGACTACAACGCGAGCGGCCGGGCGGATCCGGCGATGCCGGAGCCCACCTGGTCGCGGGCCACCTACGGCCTCACCGACGTGGTTTTCGCCGACGCGCTGCACGGGTGGGCCACCGGCTACGACAACATCAGAAACGAGGGTGTGGTGCTGCGCACCAGCAGCGGCGGGCGGCTCTGGAAGACGGCGCGTCCTTCTGAGGGCGGCGCGTACTCGGCGAACGCGCTTGCACGCACCTCGTCGGGACGGCTGTGGACTGTCGGCAGCGAGGGCTGGGCCGGCGCCCTCATCGCGCGCAGCGCGGACAAGGGCGCCACCTGGACGTACGCCTCGGTGCCGACGCTCGAATACCTGCTCGGCGTCACGGCGGTGACGGACAAGCTCGGCTTCGCCTCCGGCACCGGTGGCGCGTTCCTGCGCACCAGAGACGGCGCCGAGACGTGGGAGGAGGTCGCCGGCGCTCCGCAAGGCGACCTCCTCGGCATGAGCTTCGCGAGCGCCGAGGAGGGCTGGGTGCTCGCGAACGACCGCGTCGCCGTGGCCGGCACAGTCCAGCACTCCGCGGACGGCGGAGAGACGTGGGAGCCGCAGTTCAGCGCGCCGGGGACGCTGCTGTACGCCGTCGACACGGCGGGCCAGAGCGTCTGGGTGGCCGGCGGCGATCCTGCGGCCGGCCCTGTCCTCGACGGTCAGCGCGTCAGCGGCGACGGCGTGCTGCTGCACAGCGCCGACGGTGGCGCCACCTGGGAGACGCAGTGGGGCGGTGGAGCCGGCGACCCGCGTCTCAGCGACGTCGACATGGTGGACGAGCTGGCGGGCTGGGCGGTCGGTGACGCGACCGCCGCGCAGAAGGCGCTCGTCCTGCGCACCACCGACGGCGGCGGCCACTGGACGGCGCTGGATCCCGGCGACGTCCACTTCGACCTCGCCGCCGTGCACGCGCTGGACGCGCAGACGGCGTGGGCCGTCGGCGACGGCGAGCAGGTGCTCGCCACCACCGACGGCGGCGCCACCTGGACCTCCACCACCGGCGACGTGGTCGGGCCGGTGACCCGGGTCAAGCAGGCCGCGGCGAGGCGCGGTACGGAGGCGTCGGTGCGGTACTTCGTCACCGACGCCCGCAGCAGCCGCGCCCGCGTCACCATCCACATCAGGGACGGGCGCGGGCATCTGTTCAAGCGCCGCGCCCTCGGCTGGCAGCGCACCGGCTCGGCCGCGCACGCCTTCACTTTCCGCTGCGACCTGCCGCGCGGCGCGTACTTCGTCAAGGTGTTCGCCACCGACCGTTCGGGCAACTCCCAGAGCCGCATGGTCGCCGGCAAGCTCTTGGTGCGCTGAGTTCTCCCGTCCGCGGCTGCGGCTACGAGCGCGGGTCGTGGTCTGCCGGTCGTTTCGCGCCGAGGCCTCCGGGCGGCGTGCGATAATGGGCCTCATGGCAGGAACGGAAGAGAGAGACGACCGCGCCCTCGTCGAGGCAGCTTTCGAGCGGCTCGGGGTACCCCTCACGCGCCAGCGGCGCCGGGTGTGGGAGTACTTCGCAATGTGCGGGTGCGCCGCCACCATCGCCGAGGCGGCCGCGGCCGCCGGCTCCGAGGGCGTCGGGCAGGCGACCGTGTACCGCACGGTCGCGCTGCTCAACGAGATGGGGCTGCTTGTGCGGGTGCAGACCTCCCATCCGGAGGCGTGCTACACGGCCATAGGCGTCGGCCACACGCATCCGCTCGTCTGCCGGCAGTGTCGCAGGGTCGTCCAGTTCGATGGGGAAGGCGACCTGGCGCTCCTCGAGCGACACCTCGAGATGACCACTGGGTTCTCTGTGTACGGACATCACCTGGAGGTCTACGGGGTGTGTCCGGACTGCGCCGCCCGTGCCGCAGTCTCCCTGCGCGACGGACTCTATGCGCCCTGAACCGAAGCTCGGATTGATTTCCAGGCTGCTCCGGCTGTAGCCTTGCCGGGCATCTCCCAGCTGCTGGGAAGCCGGTGCAAGGCCGGCGCTGCCCCGCAACTGTAGGCGCAAACGAACGCCGCAACCATGCCACTGCCATCAGGGCGGGAAGGCGCGGCCAGTAGGACGAAGCGCGAGCCAGGACACCTCGGCCGGGAGATCACTGCGACAACGCCTCGCGGGAGGGCTTTGCGGTGAACACATCTGACGGCTGGTCCGTCCGTGGCCGGCTCATTCTCATCACCGGCGGCGCGCGCAGCGGCAAGAGCACCTACGCCGAGCGGCTCGCGGCGCGGCTGGCCGAGCCGTGCGGTGGCCGGGTGACGTACATCGCCACGTCTCAAGCCTACGATGAAGAGATGGAGCAGCGCGTGCGCGCGCATCAGGTGTCGCGGCCGGAGACGTGGACCACCCTCGAGGTTCCGCTCGAGGTCGCGGCGGCGGTGCGTGCCGCGGCCGCCGCCCGCACGGGCGGTCAACGCGCGGGAGTCGCTCCCGTCGTCCTGCTGGACTGCGTGACCCTCTGGGTGACCAATCTGCTCTTCAGCGGAGGCGCCTTCGGTGGCAGCGAGCCGCCGGAGGGCTACAACTACGACAAGAACCTGTTGCCGCCGGCCGAGGAGCGCGCCGCCGCCGCGCGAGTCACCGCCGCCGTCGACGGCCTGGTCGCGGCCGTCGCCGAGACCGGCATCACCCTCGTTGCCGTCACCAACGAGGTCGGCCTCGGCGTGGTGCCCGAATACCCGCTGGCGCGGCTCTATCGCGACCAGCTCGGCTGGGCCAACCAGCGCCTGGCCCGGGACGCCGAGAGCGTCTGCCTCCTCATCTCCGGCTACGCTCTCGACGTCAAGGCGCTGGCCGGGGCCGGCGACCACGTCGCCCGCTCTGCCCCGACGTCCTCGCCCGACATCGCCCCAGAACCACCCGCCGGCGCCGCGCCCACATCCGCCGCAGACGACCTGCAGCCACCCGTGAAGGAGACCCAGTGACCGACCTGCTCGACCACACGATCCGTCACGTCCGCCCTCTGGACGCCGACGCCATGCGCCTTGCGGAGGCGCGCCAGTTGCAGCTGACGAAGCCGCCCAAGGCTCTCGGCCGCCTCGAGACGCTCTCTATCCAGCTCGCCGGCATCCAGGGCAGGGAGCAGCCGGTGATCGTGGACAAGGCGATCGCCGTCATGGCGGCCGACCACGGCGTCGTCGCGGAGGGCGTCAGCGCCTTCCCGGCCGAGGTCACGCCCGCCATGGTGCTCAACATGGTCGCCGGCGGCGCCGGCATCAACGTCATCGGACGGCACGTCGGCGCCCGCATCGTCGTCACCGATCTCGGCGTCAACGCCGACCTCAGCGCGGCCGCCATCCGTCACGACAAGGTCCGCATGGGCACCGCCAACATGGCGCAGGGTCCGGCGATGACTCGCGACGAGGCGGTACGGGCCATCGAGAGTGGCGTCCGTCTCGTCGAGGAGGAGATGGAGAAAGGCCTCGACATCATCGCCACCGGCGAGGTGGGCATCGGCAACACCACCGCCGCGTCCGCGGTCATCGCGGCGCTGAGCGGCGAGCCGCCGGCGCGGGTCACCGGCCGCGGGACCGGCATCACCAAGGAGGCGCTGGCGGACAAGGTCGCCACCATCGAGAAGGCGCTCTCCGTGAACAAGCCGGACGTATCCGACCCCGTCGACGTGCTCGCCAAGGTGGGCGGCCTCGACATCGCCGGTATGACCGGCGTGTTCCTCGGAGGTGCCGCGCACCGCATCCCCGTGGTGATGGACGGCTTCATCAGCGCCGCCGCCGCGCTCGCGGCCGTGCGGCTGTGCCACGAGTGCGTCGACTACATCCTTCCGAGTCACGTGAGCATCGAGATCGGGCACCAGGTGGTGCTCGACGAGCTCGGTCTGGTGCCGCTGTTCGACCTGCAGATGCGGCTCGGCGAGGGCACGGGCGCGGCGCTGTCGATGAGCATCATCGAAGCCTCTGCCCGCATCCTGAGCGAGATGGCGACGTTCGAGAGCGCCGGCGTTGCCGGCGACCCCAGCGAGGCCGACTCCGAACTGACGCGGTAGGGCGAGGACGAGGACACGTGAGCAACGTCGAGGACACCCGCACTGAGGCTCCAGCCGCGGACGCGGCGGCCGCGGACGAGACCGCCGGCCATGCAGCCGCCGGCTCCATCGGCCGCCGGCTCACGCTCGCCGTCACGTTCCTGACCGGCATCCCGCTCAAGGTCGAGGGCGAGGTCAGCCCCGGCGATCTCTGGGGGAGCATGGGCTGGTACCCGCTGGTGGGTCTGACGTTGGGTGCCGCTGCCTGGGCGGTCTACGCGGGGCTGGTCTCGTTCCTGCCTGGTCTGGTCGCGGCCGCGCTGGTGGTGATTTTGCTTGCGCTGCTGACCCGCGGTCTCCACCTCGACGGCCTCATGGACACCGCCGACGGCATCCTGAGTGGCGCGCCGCGCGAGCGGGCGCTCGAGATCATGAAGGACCACAACGTCGGCGCCATGGGCGTGGCTGCCGCCGTTCTGCTGCTTGTGCTGAAGGTCGCGGCCCTGGGCGCGCTCTCGCGCGCCGACGCGGCCGCGCCCCTGCTCGCCGGCTGGTGCGCGGCGCGCGCGCTCCCGGCGCTCAACGTGTACTGGTGGCCGTACGCGCGGCCGGTCGGGACCGGAGAGGCGTTCACGCGCGACCACACGCCAGGGCCGCTGCAGCTGGCCGGCGGCCTGCTGGTGGCCGGCGTGGTCGTCGCCGGGCTCGTCGGCCTCTGGGCCGGCGCCGCCGGCTCGTGGTACGCCGGCCTCGTCGTCGCGGCGGTCGCGATGGGCGTCGCCCTGGCCGTCCAGGCCGTTGTGGCGAGGCGGCTCGGCGGTCTCACTGGCGACGTCTACGGCATGGGTATCGAACTGGCCGAGGCGGCCGCGCTGGTCGCCGGGTGCGCCGTTGTGGGCATCGCAACCTGACGCAAGCGGAAGGACCACGTCTCAGATGAAGGTGTATCTCGTCCGTCACGGCCAGTCCACCGGTAACATCGGCGGTACGCTGATGGGACAGAGCGATCATCCGTTGACCGCGCTGGGGGAGGATCAGGCGCGAGCGGCGGCGGAGCGACTCGCGCCCTTCGGCCCCATGCCCGTGTACGCCAGTGACCTGCCGCGTGCGCGGGCGACGGCGGAGCGCATCGTCGCGGCGTGGCGTGAGGAGGACGTGGCAGACGCGGTCCAGGTGATCCTCGACCCCCGTCTGCGTGAGATCTCCCTGGGCGACTACGAAGGCCGTCCGTGGCAGGAGTTCGAGGCCGACACGGCGCTCACGGCGGCGTTCGCCGAGGATCCGTACCGCACTGCCCTGCCCAACGGCGAGTCGCTGGAGCATCTTGAGGCGCGCGTGCACGCGGCGATCCTCGACGTCCTCGCCCCGTTCGGCGTGGACGAGACCGGCGCGTACTGCGGCAATGCCGTGAGCCAGGGAGACGCCAGCGCGACGGACCGGAACGCGGAGGCGATGCGAGCGGGCGCGGCGGCCGCCGCTGTGGACGGCGCCGCGGCGGCGGTGGCCGCCGACGACGCGATGGAGGCGGACGCCGGGCTGCCCGAGACAATGGACGCGAGCGCCGTGGCGACCGGCTTCCTGCCCGTGGACGGCGGCGGCAACGCCTGTCTGGTCGCCCACGACGGCCCCATCCGAGCCATCCTCAACCACTACCTCGGGGTGCCGCCGGAGAAGTGGTGGATGCTGTCCACCACACACGGCGGCGTCTCCCTCATCGAGTTCGCCGGTGGGTGCGTCACCATCCGCTACGTCAACGCCACCGGCCACCTTGCCGGGCTCGAGCCGGAGGACTTCGTCCCTGGTCAGCCCGACGAGGAGTCGACGCTGGTCTGACGGCGACCCCGGCGTATCCCGTGATCTTCGTCCCACACGACTGGCGCCTGGCGCTTGCGACCGTCCTCCTGGCCGGCGTGATCGACGTGGTCCTGGGCGAGCCGCCCACCGCGCTCCACCCGGTGGTGTGGATGGGCCGGCTCATCGCCGTGCTGGGGGAGCGCCGCCCCCGCGGCCGACCCCATGCCGAGTTCGCCTACGGCGTCTTCATCGTCGTGGCCACGGCCGGCGCGGCTCTTGCGGCCGGCGTGGTGCTCACGCTCGTACTCGATCGCCTGCCCTGGTGGCTGGCGCTGCCAGTCGGCGCGCTCGCGCTCAAGACGACCTTCTCGCTGCGCGGGCTCGTGTGGGCGGGCCGCGACGTGCGGCGTGCGCTCGCTTCCGACACGGACGCGGCGCGCGCCTCCCTCGCGGCTCTTGTCAGTCGCTCGCCGGATCTCGACCCACCCCTGATCGTCTCCGCGACCGTCGAATCGCTGGCCGAGAACCTCACCGACAGCGTGGTCTCGCCCCTGCTCGCCTACGCGTTCTTCGGGCTGCCCGGGGCGCTCGCCTACCGTGCGATCAACACCATGGACGCGATGCTCGGCTATCGCGACGAACGCGAATACGTGGGCAAAGCGGCGGCGCGCAGCGACGACGCCGCCAATTGGCTGCCGACGCGCCTCACGGGGCTGCTCCTGGTGGCCGTGTCCGCCGCCAAGGGCACGGCCGGTCGGGCCTGGTGGGCGTTCCGCACGCAGCACCAGCCGCAGCACGGACCCAACAAGACGCTTGCGATCGCGACGATGGCCGGCAGCCTGGGCGTGCAGCTGCAGAAGCCGGGGGCGTACTCGTTGGGTACACCCGAGAGGCCGCTGGACGGCGCGGTGATCGACGACGCAATCTGGCGGGTCTGGGCGGCCGGCGGCGTGACCGTTGTGCTCGCCGCTGGACTCGCCGCACTGCTCACCAGACTGGTACACGGATGAGTCACGCGCCGACCACGCCCGGGCCATCCCGCCCCTTCTTCAGGGGCGTGCAGGCGTCGGTACACGGCGCGGTCGACCCGTCGGCGCTGCGCGCCGAGGGCGTCGACCCGGGTGCGATCACCGACTTCAGCTCCAACCAGTCGCCACTCGGCGCGGCGCCCGGAGTAGCCGAGGCGGTTGCTGGAGCGGTGGTGGACGCCTATCCCGACCCTCGCGCCACCGAGCTGGCCGCGGCGCTGGCCGCACGACACGGCGTCGCTCCGGAGCAGGTGGTGTGCGGCAACGGCAGCACAGAACTCATCCGTCTGATCGCGCAGCTGACACTCGTGCCGGGCGACGTCGCGCTCGCTCTCTCGCCGGTCTTCGGCGAGTGCGAGGTCGCGACGGTGCTGGCCGGCGCGAGGCTGGAGCGGGTGCCGCTGGTCCACGCCGGGGATGGGGCGGGCTTCTTCTGCGACGAGCCCGCCCTCCGCGCGGCGCTCGCCGGGCTGCGGCCGCGCCTGTGCTGGCTCTGCTCGCCCAACAACCCGACAGGGGCGGCGCTGCCGCCGGCGTTGACCGCCGCCCTGGCGACTGGCCATCCCCAGACACTGTTTGTCCTCGACGAGGCATACTGCGACCTGGTGCCCGAGACGCAGTGGGAACGGGAGTCCCTCGCCGCCGGGAACCTCGTGGTACTTCACTCGATGACCAAGTACTGGGGGCTCGCCGGGCTCCGGCTCGGTGACGCGGTGACCGGCCTGGGTCTGGCCGCGGCGCTGCGCGCCGCGTCGCCTCCCTGGAGCGTCAACGCGTGCGCCCAGGCGGCCGGTCTGGCGGCGCTCGCCGATCTCGAGCACCACCACCGCTCCGTGGAACTGCTCGCCTCCGAGCGCGACCGGCTCGTCGCCGGTCTGCGGGCGCAGGGATGGACAACGGAGCCCAGCAGCGCAGGCTTCTTCCTCATCCACGCCGGCGACGCGAGCATCCTCCGCGCGGCGCTGCTGGAGCGCCGCTGTCTGGTCCGCGACTGCACGTCCTTCGGCCTTCCGGCCCACGTCCGCGTCAGCCCGCGGCATGCGGGACAGAACGAGCTGCTGCTCGCGGCGTTCGCAAAGCTCGATCCGCCGGAGAGGGGACGCGGCGTGGTCGACGCACAGGAGATGGCCGGGTGAGCGCGGTCGCAGTGCCACGGATCGTCGTCGGCGCGCCGCGCAGCGGCGAGGGCAAGACGACCATCGCGCTCGGTCTGATGGCCGCGCTTCGCCGGCGCGGGAGGCGCGTGCAGGGGTACAAGGTTGGGCCGGACTACCTCGACACCGGGTACCAGCGGTACGCGGCGGGCACGGCCGGCCGCAACCTGGACTTGTTCATGATGGGCGAGGACGCGGTGCTGCGTGCGCTCGACGGCACCGAGGCGGACGTTGCCGTGGTCGAAGGGGTCATGGGGCTCTTCGACGGGCACCGCGACGGCGTGACTCCCTCGAGTACGGCCGACGTCGCCCGGCTGCTGGCCGCTCCCGTGATCCTGGTCGTGGACGCGTCGCGCATGGCTGCGAGCGCCGGCGCTCTGGCGCTCGGGTTCGCGACCTACGACCCCGACGTCCGCGTGGCCGGCGTGATCCTCAACCGCTGGAACCCACGGCGCTCGCGGCCTGCAGTGGAGGCGGCGCTTGCGCGCCCCGGTGTGGATGTGCTCGGGTACGTGCCGGCCGCCGAGCACCTCGAGCTGCCGTCGCGGCATCTGGGCCTCGTTGTCGCCGACGAGCTCAGTGCCGAGGTGGCGGCGGTCATGGACCGGCTCGCGGCGCACGTGGAGGAGCACGTGGACGTGGACCGGGTGCTGGCGCTGGCCGGCGAAGCCCCCGCGGTCGTGAGGCCGGAGCCGGACGCAGGCGCAGCCGCCGAGACCGTGGCCGCCGGTGGTCCATCCGCGGCCGCCGCTCCGGGTCCTCCGGCCGGCGGCCCCCGCATCGCCGTGGCCTGGGACGATGCCTTCGCCTTCTACTACGCGGACAACCTCACCTTGCTGCGGAAGCACGGCGCCGAGCTCGTGTACTTCAGCCCGCTGGCCGCCGCCGAGCTGCCCGTCTGCGACGGGCTCTACCTCGGCGGCGGCTACCCTGAGCTTCATGCTCGCGAGCTCAGCGCCAACACGCAGCTGCGCCGCCGGCTGGCCGTGGCCGTCGCGGACGGCCTGCCGGTCTACGCCGAGTGCGGTGGCCTGCTCTACCTGTGCCGCACGCTTCAGGACCTGGACGGTCGCGCCTGGCCGCTGGTCGGCGCCGTGCCCGGTGAGGCCGCCATGCACGACCGTCTGCAGGGCATGGGCTACCGGGAGGCGCGCCTGGCCGCAGACAGCCTGCTCGGGCGCGCCGGCGCCACGGTGCGCGGCCACGAGTTCCACTACTCGAGCTGTGCGCTCGAGAACGACCACCACCCCGCCTACTTCCATGAGGGGTCGCCGGAAGGCTACGCCGCCGGCGACCTCTTCGCCTCGTACATCCACCTGCACTTCGCCGGTTACCCGGCCCTGCTCGAGCACTGGCTCGAGCGCTGCCGGGTGTACGCCGCCCGTCAAGGAGGTCCGTCCTCGTGAGCAGCGCACTCATCGTCCTCGGTCACGGCAGCCGCAATCCCGCCGCGACCGCCCAGTTCATGGAGCTCGTCACGCACCTGCGCGCGCGCCGCGACGAGCCCGTCCTGCCCGCCTTCATGGAGCTCGCGGAGCCGAGTCTCGACGGCGCCGTCGCCGAGGCGGTCGCCGGCGGCGCCGACGACATCGTGGTGCAGCCGTGCTTTCTCTTCGACGGCATGCACATCCGCCGTGACATCCCGGAAATGCTGGCCGGGTTCGCCGCCGGGCACCCGGCCGTTTCCTTCCGGTTCGGCCGGCCTCTCGGCGCCGACCCGCGCATCGCCGACATCCTGCTCGAGCGCGCCGGGGAGGCCGCATGCCTGGCCTGAAACCCCACGAGATCGAGGTCCGCAGCATGGAGATCATCGACGGCCTGCTGCCTCCCGGCGACTGGCGGCCCGGCGAACGGGCGGTCGTCAAGCGGCTGGTGCACACCAGCGGCGACCCATCGCTGGCGACGGCGGTCCGGTTCTCCGAGGAGGCCGTGGAGGTCGGCGCAGCCGCGCTCCGCGACGGCCGGCTGGTGGTCACTGACACGCACATGGTGCGCATCGGAGTGAATGCAGGCCGGGTGCAGGCGTTCGGCGGTGCGGTGGAGTGCCTCATCGCGGACGATGCAGTGGCGGAGGAGTCGCGGCGCACGGGCCGTACGCGGGCTGCATGCGCGATGCGGGCCTTCGGGCCCAGGCTGGACGGGGCCGTGGTGGCGCTGGGCAACGCGCCGACGGCGCTCCGGGAGGTGCTGGTGCTGGCGACCGAGGGCGTGGCGCGACCGGCTCTCGTGATCGGCATGCCGGTCGGGTTCGTGGACGCGGCGGAGTCCAAGGCGGCGCTCATGGAGTCCGGACTCACGTTCGTGGCGATCGAGGGCACGCGCGGCGGCAGCCCGCTCGCCGCGGCGACGGTGAACGCGCTGCTGCGCGTCGCCGAGGGAGAGGTGTGATCGCGGACGACCGACAATTGCGCGGCGGCCTGACGACCGGGACGTGCGCCGCGGCCGCCGCGGCCGCCGCGGCGCGAGCGCTCCGCGGCGAGGTCCGCGACGCCGTCGAGGTGGAGTTGCCGGACGGCGAGCGCGTCACGCTCGTCGTGGAGTCGGTGGAGCGGCCCGGGGAGGGCCGCGCCCGCGGTGCCGTGATCAAGGACGCGGGCGACGATCCGGACGTCACCGATGGGATGACGGTGGTGGCAGAGGTCGAGCGGCTGGACGCCGGCCACGACGTCGGTGCGTCGCTCGACGGCGTCGAGTTCGCCGCCGGCCCGGGCGTGGGCACCGTCACCCGGGCCGGCCTGCAGGTCCCGCCGGGCGAGCCGGCCGTCAACCCCGTCCCCCGGCGCATGATCGCCGCCGCGGTGCGCGAGGCGCTGCCGGTCGGCCCCGTGCGCGTCACCGTGAGCATTCCCGGTGGCGAGGCTGTGGCCCGGCGGACCTTCAACGAGCGGCTCGGCATCACCGGCGGGCTCTCCGTGCTGGGCACCTCCGGACGCGTGGTCCCCAAGTCGGAGGACGCGTGGCTGCGCTCGCTGTTGCCCCAGGTGGATGTGGCGCGCGCCGCCGGGCACGAGACCGTGTACCTCACTCCCGGCGGCTTCGGCGAGCGCGCCGCGCGCGATCGGTTCGGCGCAGCGGAGACGCAGATCGTGCAGTGCTCCAACTTCGTCGGCGATCTGGTGGACCACTGTGCGGACGCCGGTTTCGCGCGCGTCGTGCTGGTCGGACACGTCGGCAAGGTCGTCAAGGTGGCAGCCGGGGTGTGGAACACGCACAGTCGCGTGGCCGACGCACGGCTGGAGACGGTCGCGGCGCTGGCGGCCGCCGCGGGCGCGCCACCCACGCTCGTGACGGAGCTGCTCGAGCTCCCCACAGTGGAGGCCGCCGTGCAGGTGCTGGCCGCCGCAGGTCTGGCTGAGGTGTGGGACGACGTCGCGGAGCGCGCCGCGCGGCGCGCGGCGGAGAGGTCCGCGCGCCGGGCCGGAGATGGTGGCTCTGCGCCGCGCTGCGACTGCGCCGTCGTCGCCTACGACGGTGAGGTGATCGGCCGCTCGGCGGCGCTGCGCGCCGCCCCGCCGGCCGCCGACCCCGCCGGGCAGACACCTCCGCCCCCGAAGTCCGGCCGCGCCCGCCTCACGCTCACCGTCGCCGGCACCGGTCCGGGCGCCGCCGAGTGGCTCACGCCGGCGGCGTGGCATGCCATCCGGCGGGCTGAGGTGGTCGTGGGCGGGCGCCGGCAGCTCGAGCGCTTCGCGCCTGCCGGTGCTGAGCGTGTCCCCGTGGGCGGGGACATGGACGAGGTCGCCGTGGCCCTCCGGGCGCACGCCGGTCGCCGCGTGGTGGTGCTCGCCAGCGGCGACCCCGGGTTCTTCGGCATCCCGGCCGCACTGCGGCGGCTGCTGCCGGAGGCGGAGATCGTCACGCTGCCGGGCATCAGCTCCGTGCAGCTCGCCGCCGCCCGCCTGGGGCGGCCGTGGCACGACCTGCACTTCGCCAGCGCCCACGGACTCGATCTGGAGGGTGTGGTCGCCGCCGCCCGCGAGCACCCCCGGGTGTTCGCGCTCACGGACGCACGCCGCACGCCGCAGGCGCTCGCGGCGGCGCTCGCGACGGCTGGGCTGGAGTGCCGCGTCACCGTGCTGGAGCGGCTCGGCGAGCCCGAGGAGCGCATCACGGTCGGCGCTGCGGAGAGCATCGCGGGCGGCGAATTCGACGGCCTGTCCGTGGTCGTCGTCGACTGGGAGGAAGAGGTATGAACGCAGTGCCGCCGGGCATCCCCGACGAGCTGTTCGCGCGCGGGGACGTCCCGATGACGAAGCGCGAGGTGCGCGCCCTGACCATGGCATTCGCGATGCTGCGGCCCGATCATGCCGTGCTCGACGTGGGCGCGGGCACCGGAAGCCTCAGTGTGGAGGCGACTTTGCTCTGCCCGCAGGGCCGGGTAGTGGCGCTCGAGCGCGACCCAGAGGCCGTCGCCCTGATCCACGAGAATGCGGACCACTTCGGGATCTCCAACCTCGACGTGCTGGCCGCCGAAGCCCCGGTCGCGTTCGCCGGTCTCGCGCCGGCCTCATTCGACCGCGTCCTCGTGGGCGGCAGTGGAGGCCGTCTCGAGGGTATTCTCGAGGCGCTGCCGGCGCTGCTGCGGCCGGATGGCCGCGTGGTCTGCAACACCGCCTGCCTCGAGACTACGGCGACCGTGGCGGCCCGGCTGCGCCGGCCTCCCTGGACGGGCTTCGCCTGCAGCCAGATCAGCGTGGCCCGCGGCGTACCGACGGGACCTCTGCTGCGCTTCGACGCGCTGAACCCCGTTTGGGTCACGACCGCGCAACTGGGGGAGGACGGATGACCGCCGGCACGGTCTACGGCGTGGGCGTCGGCCCCGGCGACCCCGGGCTGCTGACGGTGCGCGCCGTCGAGGTGCTGCGCCGCGCCGGCGCCGTGCTGGCGCCGGCGCCGCGCCGCGGCGGGGAGAGCCTTGCCCTCAGCATCGCGCGACCCCACCTGCCGGGGGGCTGCGACGTGCACACAGCGCATCTGCCGATGACCGAGGACCGCGCCCGGCTGCGGGCTGCGTGGGACGAGGCGGCGGCGACCCTACTGCGCCTCGCCGCCGCCGGCAGACCCGTCGCGTTCATCACGCTCGGCGACGCGATGCTGTACAGCACCTGGAGCTACCTGCTGGCGGCGCTGCGCCGGCTTGCGCCGGACGCCGACGTGCACACCGTGCCGGGCGTCACCGCCATGGCTGCGTGCGCCGCCGCTGTGGGTCGCCCGCTGGCAGAGGGCCGCGAGCCCCTGCTCGTGTGGCCCGACGAGCCGCCGGCACATGCCGAGGACCTGCTCGAGCTGGCGCCCAATGTCGTGTTCATGAAGGCCGGCCGCCACCTCGGCGCGCTCGCCGAGGTGGCGGAGCGCGCCGGGGCGGACGCCGTCGCCGTGCGGCGGGCCTCACAGGCCGGCGCTGCCAGTACGGCCGACCTGCGTGCCTGGTCGGCCGATCGCGAGTACTTCACCACCGTCCTGATGCACCGGGCCGGAGACGGCGCGCCGGCTCCTGGCCCCACCCCGGAGGAGGCCGGCCCATGATCCGTTTCGTCGGTGCGGGACCCGGCGACCCCGAGCTCATCACCGTCAAGGGTCGCCGGTTGCTGGAGGAGGCGGACGTGGTCGTGTACGCGGGCTCGCTCGTGCCCGCGGCCGTGCTGGGTTGGACGCGCGCCGGCTGCGAGCTGCACGACAGCGCCTCGATGACGCTCGGCCAGCAGGTCGAGGTGATGACGACGGCGCACGCGGCCGGCAAGGCGGTCGTGCGCCTGCACACCGGCGACCCGAGCCTGTACGGCGCCATCGGCGAGCAGATGCGCGCCTTGGACGCTCATGGCGTCGAGTACGTCGTGGTGCCCGGCGTGAGCTCCTTCGTCGCAGCCGCAGCTGCGCTCCCGGCGGAGCTCACGGCCCCCGGCGTATCCCAGACGGTGATTATCACGCGGCAACCGGGGCGGACCCCGGTGCCTCCGGGGCAGGAGGTCGCGGGCCTCGCGGCGCATCGCGCGACCATGGCGATCTTTCTGTCCGCCGGCGACCTCAGAGGCACGGTCGCCGGTCTGCTCGAGCACTACCCTTCCACGACGGCGGCCGCGATCGTCCAGCGAGCGTCCTGGCCGGAGCAGGTGGTGCTGCGCGGCACCCTGGTTACGATCGCCGCGCAGGCCGAGGTCGCCGGCGTCGACCGCACGGCGATGATCCTCGTCGGCGACGCCCTCCGCAACGAGGGAGAGGCGTCGCTGTTGTACGACGCAGGGTTCACGCACGGGTACCGGGTGGCGGAGGAGTCGGGCGACGCTCCCGCCGGCCCGGCCGACGCATCCGACGGCCCGGCCGGAGAGGAAGGCTGAGGTGATCCGCGTCCCTCGTTCGGGCCGTATCGCCCTCATCACGGCCTCCGAGGCGGGCGCGCGGCTCGCGCTCGGTCTGCGCGGCCGGTTCGTCGAACCGGACCGCGTGACGCTGTGGGCGGCACGGCAGTATCTCCCCGAGTGCGAGGTGCACGAGGGCAGCCTGCAGGAGCTGGCGGGCCGCCTGTGGCCGGACCACGCCGCGATCGTCGGTGTGATGGCCAGCGGGATCGTGGTCCGTGCCATTGCGCCGCACGTGGCCAGCAAGTTCAACGACCCTGCGGTGATCGTGGTGGACGACGCCGGGCGCTTTGTCATCAGTCTGCTCTCGGGGCATGAGGGCGGCGCCAACCGGCTCGCCGAGCAGATCGCCGCCGAGACGCAGGGCCAGGCGGTGATCACCACGGGGAGTGAGGCGAAAAGGCGCGTCGTCGTCGGCGTCGGCTCCCGCCGCGGGGTGAGCGTGGACAAGGTGCTCGCGGCGGTAGACGAGGCCTTGGCCTCGGCGGGGGCGGCGCGAGAGGACGTGCGCGCTCTTGCGACCATCGACTTGAAGAGCGACGAAGAGGGCATCCTGGAGGCCGCCGAGCGGCTGGGGGTGCCCGTGCAGATCGTGAGCCGGGAGCGCATCCGCGTCCTGCAGGACGCCCTGCGTGAGCCGGGATTCGTGGAAGAGATCACAGGAGTGGCCGCAGTATGCGAACCGGCAGCGATGCTGACCGGCGCCCAGACGCAGCTGCTCGCGCCGAGACTGGCGCGAGACGGCGTGACGGTGGCGCTGGCGAGGGACATCTGTGGCTCGTCGGCCTGGGACCAGGCGGACGAGACCACCTGACGGCGGCGGCGACGGCGGCCCTTGCCGCCGCCGACGTCGTCGTCGGCTACAAGCCGTATCTGGAGCTGGTTGCCGACCTCGTGACCGGCAAGCGCACGGTCGCCAGCGGCATGCGGCAGGAGACGACGCGGGCGGAGGCGGCCGTCGCCGAGGCGACGGCCGGGTCCCGCGTCGCCGTCGTCAGCACCGGCGACGCCGGCGTGTACGGCATGGCCGGCCTGGTGCTGGAGCTGCTGCCGGAGGGCTCGCCGGTCACTGTCGAGGTGGTCCCCGGCGTGACGGCCGCGAGCGCCGCGGCGGCCTGTCTGGGCGCGCCGCTCATGAACGACTTCGCCGTCGTGAGCCTGAGCGATCTGCTCACGCCGCTCGCAGTGATCGAGCGGCGCCTCACGGCCGCAGCCGACGGCGACTTCGTCATCGCGCTCTACAACCCGCGGAGTACCCGGCGGCACGAGCCTCTGCGACGCGCGCTGGCCATCCTGCGCGAGCGGCGCGCGCCCGGCACGCCTGTCGGCCTGGTGCGCAACGCGCTCCGCGACGGGCAGGAGGCACACGTCACGACGCTCGGGGAGCTGTGCGAGGACGAGGTGGACATGCTGACCATCCTCGTGGTCGGCAACGGCGAGACGCTGGTACGGGACGGCCGCATGATCACCCCCCGGGGGTATCGCACGTGATCCTGCTGCTGGGAGGGACGAGCGACGCCCGGCAGGTGGCTGCCGAGCTGCGACGGGCCGGCTACGACGTACTGCTCAGCGCGGCCAGCGAGTACGGCGCTCGGCTGGCCGCGCTCTCGGGCGCCGACGTGCGCGGCGGCCCGCTGGACCAGGAGGAGCTGGACCGGCTCGTCTCCGGCGCGGACGCGGTGGTGGACGCCACGCACCCCTTCGCCGAGCGTATCTCGGCGGCCGCGGCCGGGACGTGCGCCCGGCTGGGCCGGCCGTACCTGCGCCTGGAGCGGCCGGCCGGTGAGCTGCCCCGCGAGGTGGTGCGCGCGGCCGATGCCGCAGACGCCGCGCGGCTCGCGGCCGAGCTGGCGCACGCTTCCGGAGGCGCCGTTTTGCTCACCGTCGGGAGCAGGACGGTCGATGTGTACGCGCAGACAGCGCGCGAGGCCGGCGTCCGCCTGGTCGCGCGCGTCTTGCCGCTGCCCGAGTCTCTCGCGGCCTGCGCGGCCGCCGGCCTGGAGCCGCGCGACGTGCTCGCCATGCAGGGACCGGCGAGCGCCGAGCTCGACGCGGCGCTGCTGCGCCACCTCGATGCGGCCGTGCTCGTCACCAAGGACAGCGGCGAGACCGGTGGCCTCGGCGAGAAACTGCGTGCCGCGGAGCTCGCCGGAGCGACCGCGGTGGTCGTCGCGCGGCCTTCGGAGGCGGCGGCGAGACACGACGCCTCCGACGCCGGCGCCGCGCCGCCGCGAGCCGAGGCCGCGTTGTCGGCCGCGGACGTTCTGGCGTGGCTGGCCGACCAGCCGGGAGTCGCCCCTGCCGGCAGGGCGCGGCATCTGGCGCGCGGCCTTCTGCAGGTCTACGCCGGCGACGGCAAGGGCAAGACCACGGCCGCCGTGGGCCAGGCGCTTCGCGCTCGGGGTGCCGGGCTCAGTGTCGTCTTCATCCAGTTCGTCAAGGGCGGTCGTGAGAGCTCCGAGCTGGCTCCGCTCCGCGCCGCCGGGGTGGACGTGGTGCGCCCGGCGGCGGCGCGCAGCGGCCTGCTGCGCGGCGCGGCCACCGACGAGGACCGCGCCGCTGCCGCGGCGGCCTGGACCGCCGCCCGGGCGGCGCTCTCGGACCCCGCCTGCGACCTCGTGGTGCTCGACGAGCTGCACGCGGCTTTGCGGCACGGGCTCGTCGAGCTCGACGAGGTCCTCGCCGCACTGGCCGCGCGGCCGCCCCACCAGGAGGTAGTGACCACCGGCCGGGGCGCGCCCGACGGCCTCCTCGCCGCGGCCGTGCTCGTCACCGAGATGACGGCCGTCCGCCACCCCTATCCCGATTTCCCTGCCCGCAGAGGAGTAGAGTTTTGACACCGCCCGCCCGACCCGCCCGTGCCCGGTCCATCATGTGCTTCGGCACCGGCTCGCACGCGGGCAAGAGCGTGCTGGCCGCGGCACTGTGCCGCGTTTACGCGCGCCGCGGCTACCGCGTCGTGCCCTTCAAGGCCCAGAACATGGCGCTCAACTCGTACGTCACGCCCGAGGGTGGCGAGCTCGGCCGCGCGCAGGCGTACCAGGCGCGCGCGGCCGGCCTGGAGCCGCACGTGGACATGAACCCGGTGCTGCTCAAGCCGAGCTCCCAGACCGGCAGCCAGGTGATCGTCCTCGGACGACCGGTAGGGCACATGGCCGTGCGCGAGTACCACGCCTACCAGCCGGAGGTGTGGCCTGCCGTCACGGCTGCCTTTGAGCGCCTGCGGTCGGAGTACGACCTCATCGTCATGGAGGGTGCCGGCAGCCCGGCCGAGATCAACCTGCGCGGACAGGACATCGTCAACATGAAGATGGCGCTGTACGCGCGTTCTCCCTCGCTGCTGATCGGCGACATCGACCGCGGCGGCGTGTTCGCCAGTCTCGTGGGTCACGTGGAGCTGTTCACTCCGGAGGAGCGCGAGCTGATCGCAGCGTTCGTCATCAACAAGTTCCGCGGTGACGCGAGCCTGCTCGACCCCGGCATCCACTTCCTGCTCGAGCGCACGGGGGTGCCTACGCTCGGGGTGGTGCCCATGCTGGCCGACTGGCGCGGGGACGAGGAGGATTCGCTCGGCATCGAGGACAGGCGCCGCCGGTCAAAGCCGGACGCGCCGCTGCAGATCGCCGTGGTGCGCCTGCCCTTCATCAGCAACTACACGGACTTCGACGCATTGGCGGACGAGCCGGACGTCAACGTGCGCTACGTGACGTCGCCCGGCGAGCTGGATGGCGTCGCGGCGATCGTGCTGCCCGGCACCAAGAGCACGATCGCCGACCTCGCCTGGCTGCGCGAGAGCGGTCTGGCGGCGGCGGTGACGGCGCGGGCCGCCGCCGGGACCCAGGTCATCGGTGTCTGCGGCGGCTACCAGATGCTCGGCCGCTGCATCCACGACCCGGACGGCGTAGAGTCGGACGCCGGCAGCGTGGAGGGACTCGGCCTGCTGGACGCGGAGACGACCTTCGCCGGCGACAAGCGCACCGTCCGCGTGGAGGGGGAGCTGCTCGGCGCCGGCGGCGAGGCCGGGGTCGCCTCTGTCGGAGCTGCGCCGGCCGGAGCGCCTGCGGCGCCCGGCCTCCTCGGTCCAGCCGGCACACCCCTGCGCGGCTACGAGATTCACATGGGTCGTACGACGCTGGGACCGAGCGCCGCGTCACTGCTGCGGCTGCGCAGCGCCGACGGGGCGGAGCACGACGACGGCGCCGTCGCGCTGCCGGGTTCCGGTCCGGGCGCGTCTGACGTCGCGCCGGCGGTCTGCGGCAGCTACGTGCACGGCGTGTTCGACCGCCCGGAGCTGAGGACGGCGTTCCTCAACGGCTTGCGCACGGCCCGTGGGCTCGTTCGGTTCGAGAGCTCGGCCGCCTCGCCGGACGACGACATCGACCGCCTCGCTGACCACGTGGAGGCGTACCTCGACATGGGACTCCTCGATCGCATCGTGGGGCTGGAGACGAGATGAGAGAAGGCCCCAGCGTCACACCCGGGCGCCATGCCGCGGACCCTGCGGCCGGCGCCGCGGCCGTGTCAGTCCCCAGTGACGAGGCGCTCCGCGAGGACCGCTTCGGAGCGAGACCGCGCCTCGAGGCCGCTGCCCTCGCGCAACAGGTCGAGCAGCGGCAGCGCGAGGACCGCCTGCCAGGCCGCGCGTCGCGCGGCCGGCGGCACGCCGGCCGCGATCGCGCGCGGCTCCCACGCGGCGCGCAGGTCCGCCAGCAGGCTGGCCAGGTCGCCGTACTCGTCTCCGACGCGCGCGGCGAGCTCGTCCCGGATGCTCGCCGCGAGCAGGGGGCTCGCGCCGCCGGTGGAGACGCCGACCTGCACCCGGCCGCGTCGCAGCACGGCCGGCACGGAGAACGTGCCGGCCTCCGGGTCGTCGGCCACGTTGACCAGCATGCCGCGCCGCCGCGCCTCGCGCGCCAGCGCGGCGTTTGCCGAGGGGTCGTCGGTGGCGCAGACGACGAGAGCGGCGCCGTCCAGGTCGGCGAGCCGAGCGGCTCGCCGCTCGACCGCGGCGCCCTCCGGCATCTTGCCCACGTCCGGGGCAACGACTCGCACGACTGCGCCTGCCGCCAGAAGCCCTTCGGCTTTGCGCTGCGCCACGGATCCGCCGCCGGCCACGAGGCAGCGGCGGCCGCGCAGGTCCAGGGCCGCCAGGTAGGGCGGCGCCTCCTCGTTCTGTCGATGCTCGTCCGCCATATCGGAGAAGGATAGCCGCCATGACCAGCCCCGGCCACTCCACCACCACTCCCGGCACCGTCTACCTTGTTGGCGCGGGTCCGGGTGACCCCGGCCTGCTCACGCGGCACGGGGCCGACGCCCTCTCCCGCGCCGACGTCGTCGTCTACGACCGCCTGGCCGACGACTCCATGCTCTCGCTCGCGCCGGCCGACGCCGAGCTGATCTACGTGGGCAAGCAGGCCGCCGTCCACGCCGTGCCGCAGGCCCGCATCAACGAGCTGCTGTCGAGTCACGCCGAGCAGGGCAAGTGCGTGGTCCGGCTCAAGGGCGGCGACCCGTTCGTCTTCGGACGCGGCGGGGAGGAGGCGACGCACCTGCGCGAGCGCGGGGTCCCGTGCATCGTCGTCCCCGGCGTGAGCTCTTCGGTGGCGGCGCCGGCCTACGCCGGCATCCCGGTCACCGATCGCCGCTACGCCTCGTCATTCGCCGTCATCACCGGGCACGAGGACCCGACCAGACGGCAGTCCCGCATCGACTGGCACGGGGTGGCGCACGGCGCCGACACGCTGGTGTTCCTGATGGGCCTGACCAACCTCGAGAGCATCTGCGAGCGTCTGGTGGCCGAAGGGCGTGCGGCGGAGACGCCCGCGGCGGTGATCGAGCGCGGCACCACGCCGGGCCAGCGCGTCGTCACCGGCACGCTGGCCGACCTGGCCGCCCGCGTCACAGCCGCGGGGATGCACCCGCCGGCGCTCATCGTCGTCGGCGACGTCGTGCGTCTGCGCGAGCAACTCGCCTGGCACGACTCCGAGCCGCTGGCGGGGCGGCGGATCCTGGTACCGCGCGTCCGCCGTCGCCCGAGCGAGATCGTTCGACTCCTCAAGGCGGCGGGCGCCGAGACGGCTGAGGTGCCCGTGCTGCTGAGTGAGACGCTGCCGGCGCCGATCGACCTCATCGAGCGGCTCCACGCCGCGGAGTGGCTGGTCTTCACCTCGCCGGGCGCGCTCGAGGCGCTGCTCGAGCAGCTGGCCGAGTCCGGCCGCGACGTGCGCTCGATCGGGGGCGCCCGGCTCGCCGCCGTTGGCCCTGCGAGCGCCGGGCATCTACGCCGCTGTGGCCTGCGCGTGGACTACGCGCCGGAGACGGCCGCCGGCTTCGCCGGCGGCTTCCCGGCGCCCATCGCCACCGTCCTGCTCATTGGAGAGGAGGGCGGCGATCCGCACGCCCTGCGCGACCTCGCCGCCCGGGGCGCGCGCTGCTCCGAACTGCCGGTGACCCGGCTGACCACAGACGACCGCGCGCCGCTGCCCCCCCTCGCGCAGTTCGACGGCATCGCCCTCGCCAGCTCCAATACTGCACGCCGACTGCTGGAGGCCTACCCCGACGGCCCGGTCGACGGACAGGTGGTGGTCAGCATCGGGCCGATGACGTCGCAGACTGCCGATGAGCTCGGCCTGCGGATCGACGCGGAAGCCCAGACCGCGTCGCCGGGAGCAGTCGTCCGGCTGTTCGTCGAGCGGCTGGGCGCGCCGCCGCCGGCCGGCCTCGGCGAGAACCCCTCTCGCGGTTCGGCGGGTGGCACGACCGTGTGACCGAGAATCACGCTTGACACGGCAGCACGAGACGATAATGATTCTCAGAGCATGACTCGGACTGCGCCGGGCCGCATGCGGTACCGGCGCGCTGCTGGAGGAGGTCAGGGTGTTCCGCGCAGTGGCCATGCACATCATGGAGGGGTTCCTGCCGGGGACCTTCGTCGTCGTGTGGTTTCTCGTCTGCGCGCCGTTCTGGGTGAAGGGCATCGTCGAGATGAAGAAGCTCGTGACGGAGAAGCGCTCCACGCTGCTGCTGCTGGGCGCTGCGGCGGGCTTCTGCTTCGTCCTCTCCGCCCTCAAGATCCCATCGGTGACGGGGAGTTGCTCCCATCCGACCGGCGTTGGCCTCGGGGCCATCATGTTCGGTCCCTGGATCGGGCTCATCATCGGCACGATCGTCCTTCTGTTCCAGGCTCTGCTCCTCGCGCACGGCGGTCTGACGACCCTGGGAGCCAATACGTTCTCAATGGCGATCGTGGGCTCCTTCACGGCGTGGGGCGTCTACAAGCTCTCCAAGAAGCTCGGGGCGCCGATGTGGCTGGCGGTGTTCCTGGGCGCGGCCCTCGGCGACCTCGCGACCTATGTGGTCACGGCGATCCAGCTGGCGTGGGCGTTCCCTGACCCCATCAGCGGGTTCGCAGGCTCGGCGGCCAAGTTCATGGGCATCTTCGCGGTCACCCAGATCCCGCTGGCGGTCAGCGAAGGCCTGCTGACGGCGCTGATCATGATGTACCTCGTCAAGTACAGCCGCACCGAGCTCGACGAGATCGGGATGCTGCGTCAGGGACAGGTGGCGTGATGAAGAAGTGGACTCTCCTCGTGATCCTCGCGGTCATCGCGCTGGCGATCGTGCCGCTCGTCATCGCCGGCGGCGCTGAGTTCGGCGGCGCCGACGGCGCGGCGGAGACGGCGATCACCGAGATCGACACCACCTATGAGCCCTGGTTCAGCTCTATCTGGGAGCCGCCGAGCGGCGAGATCGAGAGCCTTCTGTTCGCGCTCCAGGCGGCCATCGGCGCCGGGCTGGTCTTCTACACGCTCGGGTACTTCATCGGGCGCGCCAAGGGTCGCGCCCAGGCTGATCCGACCGCAGCCGCCGCAGCGCCGACCCAGGTGCCCGAGGCCGAGGCGCCAGAGGTCCGATGAACCTGATCGACCGCGTCGCGAACACCAACCGTCTCGCGGGCAGCAGCGCCGCCGAGAAGTCCATCCTCGCGCTCGGGATGGTCGTACTCGCTCTGGCGCTGCCGCCGTGGCCGTCGTGCCTCGTCGTCCTTCTCGTCATGCTGGCGGCGACCCTGATCGTCGCCGGTGTCCCCTGGGGCACGTACGCCAAGCTCGTGGCGGGGCCACTCGTGTTCCTGCTCCTCGGCGTGGCGCCACTTCTGGTGGCGATCGAGTTCGGGGGCGACCGGCTGGTGAGTCTTCACGCAGCCCCTGGAGGGACGGAGGTCGCGATCCGTGTCGCCCTCCGCTCGCTGGCGGCGCTGAGCTGTCTGTTCTTTCTGTCCCTCACGACGCCGATGCCGCAGATCCTGAGGGTGCTGCGAAAGGCCAAGGTGCCGGAGGTCCTCACCGAGGTCGGGCTGCTCGTCTACAGGAACATCTGGGTCTTCGTCGACACCGTGCGGTCCATGCGGGCCGCACAGGCGTCCCGGCTCGGCTATCGGACGCTCCGGACCTCCTACCGCTCGCTGGGCATGCTCATGGCTTCGTTCTTCGGTCAGGCGCTACACCGGGCGCGGGCCATGGACGGCGGCCTTCAAGCGCGTAACTGGCAGGGCGAGCTTCGCGTGCTGGACGAAGGGGCTCGGGCGACTGTGCTCGGCATGAGCGCCGTCGCGCTCGTGCTCGTGGCAACGCTGGCGATGGGATTGGTGAGCGCGTGGGTGATCTGAGCGGCACCGTCCTCGTGGCGGAGAAGCTGCGCTACGAGTACGACGGCGGCGTCGAGGCACTCATCGATCTCGATCTCGTCGTCAGGAGAGGCCGGCGCTACGCACTCGTCGGCGCCAATGGAGCCGGCAAGACGACCCTGCTTCTCCACCTCAACGGGACGCTGAAGCCGAAGAGCGGTGTCGTCTACGTGGACGGTGCGCCCGGGCGGTATTCGCGCCACGGCCTCACTGACTGGCGGCAGTCGGTAGGTCTCGTCTTCCAGAACCCGGACGACCAGCTCTTCGCCGGCAACGTCTACCAGGACGTCTCCTTCGGGCCGCTCAACCTCGGGCTCGGCGAGGCCGAGGCTCGCGAGCGCGTCGACGAAGCGCTGCACGCGCTGCACATCGACCATCTGCGCGACAGGCCGACGCACATGCTCAGCTTCGGGCAGAAGAAGCGCGTGTCGATAGCCGGCGCCGTGGCCATGAGGCCGAAGGTCCTCATTGTCGACGAGCCGCTCTCCGGTCTCGATCCCAGCGGGGCGGAGCAGTTCCTCGAGGTTCTGAGGAGCCTGCATGAGGCCGGGACCACACTTGTGATCGCCACGCACGACATGAGCCTCGCCTACGAATGGGCCGACGAAGTGGCGATCATGCGCGGTGGCTCCGTGGTAGCCCATGGCTCGCCCCCCGAGGTCATGGCCGACGCGGAGATGCTCGGCGGCTGCGGGCTGCGGGCGCCCTGGGTGCTGGAGGTGGAGCGCGCGCTGCTCGCCAAAGGCCTCCTGCTGACGGATCGGCCCCCGCTTCGCTCGCGCGAAGCCCTGCTGCAAGCCTTGGCGCACGTGAGCGGGGGCTCCTCGCACACGTGCCGTGCTGGGCACGCTGACGAGCATGACGGGGCGTCACAGCCTGACGGCGTGGTTCTGCGCCTGGTGTGAGTGGAGCGGCGGCCCGTCGTGCCGTGCCGGCACGTCGGACACGTCAGCGTGGTTGTCCGAGCTCGCTCCCGGGCAGTCTCTCAGGCAGCAGGCCGCAAGACGGCTCGCAGTCACGACATCCAGCCTGAGGTGATCCCCGTGTGCCGGAACATCAAGACGCTGTACAACTTCGAGCCGCCCGCGACCGACGAGGAGATCCGTGCGGCCGCGCTCCAATACGTGAGGAAGATCAGCGGTTTCACGCACCCATCCGCCGCGAATCGCGCCGCCTTTGACCGAGCCGTAGACGAGGTGGTCCGGACCTCGGCGGCGCTCCTCGGCGCACTGGTCACCGCTGCCCCGACCAAGGATCGCGAGATCGAGGCCGCGAGGGCGCGCGAGCGCGCCGTCCGAAGGTTCGGCGCGGGTCCGGCGGCTCCGCGGTCCGAGGCCCGATGAGGATTCACCTCGTCGACGGCACGTACGAGCTCTTTCGCAGCCACTTCGGTGCGCCTCCAAGGCAAGATGACGAGGGGCGCGAAGTCGGCGCGATCGTCGGCCTGCTGCGCAGCCTCTGGCTGTTGCTCTCGACGCCGGGCGTGACGCACGTCGCCTGCGCGTTCGACCACATCATCGAGTCATTCCGCAACGACCTGTACTCCGGCTACAAGTCCAGCGCCGGCGTCGACCCAGTCCTTCTGGCTCAGTTCGAGCTCGCCGAGGAGGCGGCGCGGGCGCTCGGCGTCGTGGTGTGGCCGATGGTGGAGTTCGAGGCGGACGACGCGTTGGCCGCGGCCGCTGCCCGCTTCCGCGATCTGCCCGGCGTCGACCAGGTCGTGCTCTGCTCGCCGGACAAGGACCTTGCGCAGGCAGTGCTGGGCGATCGTGTCGTCTGCTGGGACCGTCGCCGGGACACCGTCCTGGACGAGGCCGGCGTGATCGGCAAGTTCGGCGTTCCGCCGCCGTCTATCCCCGACTGGCTAGCGCTGGTCGGCGACTCGGCCGACGGCTTTCCGGGCATCCCCGGCTGGGGGGCCAAGTCAGCCGCCGCCGTGCTGTCCCGGTTCGGACACATCGAAGCGATCCCGGACGACCCGGCCGGGCTCGGCCTGACGGGGGCGCGGGCGGCCCGCCTCGTCGAGAGCCTCCGGGCAGGCCGCGACGACGCCCGCTTGTTCCTGCGCCTCGCGACGCTGCGGCTCGACGTGCCGCTCGAGGAGGACGTCGCCGACCTCGAGTGGCGCGGCGTGCGGCCCGGCTTCGCCGGGCTCTGCGCCGCGCTCCGCGACGAGAACCTCTCGCGCCGTGTCGAGGAGGCCGGCAGGCTACGATGATGGCTCATCGCGTCCGGCCGCCGCGCTTGCCGCAAGGGCGGCCGCCGGGCGATCATTCCGCTGTGAGCGGACGCGAGATCTCTCCGGAGGCCGTCCGACTCGCCGGTACGTCGCCGTTCCTGATGCCGCGGGGCCTGCTGATCGCCCTCGTCAACGCGCGCACGCGCAAATCCGCGCGAGAGCAGGGACTCGATCTGGAAGCGCAGGTGTACGCCGAGAACGGCTCGGCTCTGCGCCGCTCATGACCGCCTCTCGGGCTCGCTCGCTCCCTGATAGGCTCTGCCCATGAAGTACCTCGCGCAGCTCTTTGAGCGGAACCGGGCCTGGGCCGCGGAGCGGATCGCCGGCGACCCGGAGTTCTTCGCGCGGCTGATCCACGTCCAGCGGCCCGACCTGCTGTGGATCGGTTGCTCCGACAGCCGGGTCCCGGCCAACGAGATCGTCGGCCTGGCGCCCGGCGAGCTCTTCGTCCACCGCAACGTCGCCAATGTGGTGCCGGTCACGGACCTTAACGCGCTGGCGGTGGTCGAGTACGCCGTGAACTCGCTCGGCGTGCGGCACATCATCGTCTGCGGTCACTATCGCTGTGGCGGGGTCAAGGCAGCGCTCGAGGGCCATCAGGCCGGCGCGGTGGCGCTGTGGCTTCAGCCGCTGCGCAACCTTGCCGACGAGCACCGCGCGGAACTGGACGCCCTTGTGCCGGGCGACACGCGCTGGGACAGGCTCTGCGAACTCAACGTCGCCGCGCAGGTGCGGGCGCTGGCGCAGACGGAGATCGTCGAGACCGCCTGGGAGCGCGGCGCGGACCTCGCGGTGCACGGCTGGATCTACGACCTCGAGGTGACGGTGGGGTCCGCCGCTGCCGGCAATGGCTCGCCGGACGTCTAGACGCCTCCCGCCGCGAGCACTCCTCTTCTGGGGAGATCGCCGCCATGCGCCCACGGACGAGAGGACTGCAGGGATCCCGATGCCGCCGCCCTGGTCCTTCCCGGACCGGGATGCTGGCAGGTCACCGTCCGCGCCGGCTCCGTCTCGCTCACCTGCGTCACCGAGGTCGTCAGGCGGCAGTGAGCTGTGCGGCCGCAGGGCGGCCGACGGCGACGAGGTCAGCCTCCGGAGCACTCGTCCGGGAGCGCGCGCCGTCTCTGCGACACAGCGCGCGCACCGCGTTGCGGCCCGACTGGGCGGCGGTCGTGATGCCGCCCCCACTCTCCACCCCAGGCCGACGCTACAGGTACCCCTTGCGCTGCCAGGATGTGCAGAGGCCGCCCGGCAGGTCGTGCATCTCGAGGACGGTGACGCGGTACCACTCATCGCGGCGGAGCAGCCGGCGGGGAGGTCGGCGCCGATGGCGATGAGGTGGCGGGGGTGCTCTGCCCTGGGCCTGGTGTATGCGGTTTGGAGGGCAGTAGCCAGCGGGGAACCAGCTCTCGCGTTCGCGTTCGTCTCCGCTGTGGGTAGGTAGGCGCCATGAAGAAGTCGGACCGTGACGCCATCGTTGCTCTTCCGGCGTTCGTCGTCATCGCCGCCCTGGTGGGGCTTGCCGGCAGCCAGGGCGGCTCCACGGTCGGCGGCTTCCCCGTGTTCGCGCTCTGCGTGCTGCTCGCGTTCGTCATCCAGTGGGTCGCGTTCGTGCCGGCGTACCTGCTGCAGACGGAGCGCTTCTTCGACATCACCGGCAGCCTCACGTACATCACCGTCATGGTCGTGGCGGTACTGCTCGCCGGCGAGCCGGACGCCCGCTCCTGGCTGCTGCTCGGCATGGTCGCCGTGTGGGCCGTGCGGCTCGGCTCCTATCTGGTCCCGCGCATCCGCAAGGCCGGCGAGGACGAGCGCTTCGCCGAGATCAAGCCGTCGTTCCCGGGCTTCCTCAACACCTGGACCTTGCAGGGACTCTGGGTCTCGCTGACGCTGGCCGCCGCACTCGCGGCCGTCACCACCACCGAGCGCGTCGCCATCGGGACGGTCACGGCTATCGGCCTGCTCGTGTGGGTGGCGGGCATCGGCCTGGAGGCCGTCGCCGATGCCCAGAAGAGCCGCTTCCGCGCTGACCCTGCCAACATGGGCCGGTTCATCCAGACCGGCCTGTGGTCCTGGTCGCGCCACCCCAACTACTTCGGCGAGATCCTGCTCTGGGTGGGTGTCGCGCTCGTCGCGCTGCCGGTGCTGCGCGGCTGGCAGTGGGTGACGCTCATCTCGCCGCTGTTCGTCGCGCTGCTCCTGCTGCGCGTCAGCGGCATCCCGATACTCGAGAAGGCGGCCGAGGAGAAGTGGGGCGGGCAGCTCGACTACGAGTCGTACAAGTACCGCACTTCGCTCCTCGTCCCGCGCCCGCCGAAGAAGGTGACGCCCGACGCGTGACGCCGACGTGACGCGGACCCGGGTCCGCGGGCTATGATGACCCACAGGCCGACTCCGGAGGCACACGCTGAGCGACTTCTCGTCCATCGCGCCCATCTATCGCCAGACGGCGACCGCCCAGAAGTCGGCCGCCGAGCGGCTCTTCTGGATGCTCGGCGTCGAGCGCACGGACGACGTGCTCGACCTCGGCTGCGGCACGGGTCATCTGGCGCAGGAGGTCCGCGTACTCACCGACGGGCGCGTGGTCGGCATCGACCTCTCACCGGAGATGATCGCGCTCGCTCGAGAGGCGGCGCCTCAGGGCATCGAGTTCCTCACCGGCGCCGCCGAGGACCTGGACATGCCGCAGGCGTTCGACGCCGTTTTCTGCAACTCGGCGCTCCAGTGGTTCACGGACGTGCCGCGTGCCCTCGCCAACTGTCTCGAGGCCCTCCGGCGCGGGGGGCGCATGGCGCTGCAGGCCCCGGCGCGCCACGACTACTGCCCGCAGTTCCTGCGCGCCGTCGGCACGCTGGCCGGCGACCCGCGGACGGCCGCGACGTGGGGCCGGTTCAGCACGCCGTGGGTCTTCCTGGAGACCGGCGACGAGTACGGCCGGCTGTTCGCCGACGCCGGGTTCACCGTAGTAGCGGCGGAGATGGAGGAGCTGTGCGAGCACACCACCCCTGAGCGGGCGTTCGAGATGTTCGAGTCCGGAGCGGCCGCCGGCTACCTCAATCCCGACTTCTACGACGCCCCTTGGCCGGATGGCTACGCTGAGGCGGCGCGGGAGCTCATCCTGAGCGACTTCCGCGCCCAGGCGGACGCCGGCGGCCTCGTCGAGGTGCTGTTCAACCGGGTCTACGTGCTCGGGCGGAGGCCCTGACATGTTCGTCGAGACCGGTGACGACGGCGTTGTCGACGCCCTCCCGGGCATCCGCCGCAGGACGCTGAGCTACGGCGCCGCCACGCTGATGATCGAGTTCCGTCTCCGGGCGGGCTACCCGCTCCCGGTCCACGACCACCCCCAGGAGCAGACCGGCTACCTGGTGAGCGGGCATCTCCGGCTCACCATCGGTGCCGAGACGCACGACGTCCGCCCCGGCGACAGCTGGTCGATCCCCGGCGGCGCGCCCCACGGCGCCGAGGTCCTCGAGGACGCCGTGGCGATCGAGGTCTTTTCGCCGGTCCGCGAGGACTACCTGCCCTGACGCCGCCTCGCCCGCGGCGTGGCCGCGCGGCGGCAGCTCGCGGCCGTCTGCCCGGCGGCCGGCGTTTGTCGCCCCACCTTGCGGGAACCACAAGGCAGTCGGAACACACGCGATCCGGGAGGATCGTCATGAGTGAGCAGGACTTCACCATCACCCGCGAGTTCGACGCCCCGCGCGAGCTGGTCTTCCAGGCGTGGACGGACTGCGGTCACTTCTCCCGCTGGTTCGGCCCGAGGGATTTCACCACGTCGCATTGTTCGATCGACCCGCGGCCGGGCGGCGACTGGACGAGCGCCATGCGGTCGCCTGAGGGCAACGACTTCTGGAGCAGCGGCACCTTCGTCGAGATCGACGAGCCCTCTCGATTCGTCGTCGACGAGGGGTTCTCGGACGAGCAGGGGAACCGGGTCTCGGCACAGGAGTACGGGATGAGCGACGACATGCCCAGCGAGGAGCGCATGACCGTGACGCTTGACGAACACGACGGGCGCACCAGGCTGACGGTGCGCCAGGGCATCCCGGTGGACGTCGCCGAGCGTAACGGGGCGCCACAGGGCTGGCAGGAGACGCTGGACAAGCTGGACCTCTACCTCGCCGAGCTGCAGCGAGGCGACCGGGCGGTCCACTGACCCGCGCGGGACTCGACCTGCGGGAGCGAGGATGAGCGTGCGGGAGGCCGGCCGGATGTGGCGGAGCTGGCCGGCCTCATGCGCGAGTTCTCCGCCGAGGCCGGCCTGAAGGCTGGAAGGAGCGGGCAGCGGCCGGCTTGGAGCCGCTCGCCGGCCACGCCACTCCACGGCCACCGGGGGGCGCGGTGCCGGGAGGGGGCCGCGGCCCTGCGGTCGAACATGACCGGAGCGGCCCGGCGCGAGTGCCATGCTGCCGATCCCGAGAGGAGACCCGTGCACCCGACCTGGACGATGCAGACCCGCCGCGGATGACCAGGCTGCTGCCTCGTCAGAGGCCCACCGAGAGGCAGGAGTATCCTCTGTTTGCGCCCGGCCGCTTCTGCGAGGGCGCGAGCAGCGGGGCGAGGGTAGAAGGTTGGCTGCGGCGGCTCCGGGAGCAGATGGCCTCATGAACCAGATCCTGTGCTACGGCGACTCCAACACCTGGGGAGCCGATCCGGCGGACGACACGCTGCGCTTTCCGTGGCCTGTCCGCTGGCCCGGCGTGCTGCAGCGCGTGTTGGGTGAGGGCTACCACGTGGTCGAGGAGGGCCTCGGCGGGCGCACAACGGTCTACGACGACCCGCTGACGCCACGCCGGAGCGGGCTGGAGCTCATCGTTCCGGCGCTCGAGTGCCACGCGCCGCTCGACCTCGTGATCCTGATGCTCGCGACCAACGACATCAGCTACGCGCACCTCTCGGCCGCCGACGCCGCCGACGGAGCCGCGCAGCTCGCCCACCTGGTGCGGCGCAGTGGGGCCGGGCCTGAAGGACCCGACGGCCCGGCCCCACAAGTCCTGCTTGTCTGCCCGCCGCCCGTGGGGCCGTTCGAGAACAACTGGCGCTCGGAGCTGTGGGCCGGGGCGGATGTGAAGTCGCGCGCGCTGCCGCGGGAGTTCGCGCGCGTCGCCTCCGACCTGAGCGCCCCCTGGCTGGACGCGGGCAAGGTCGTCACGACCAGCCCGCTGGACGGCTGGCACCTCGAGGCCTCGCAGCACGAATTCCTCGGCATCGCCGTCGCGGCTCGCGTCCGGGAGCTGCTGGTCTAGCCCGGACGCGCTCCGGGCGCCGGCGGACGCTGGCGAGATGAGCCTCAGGGTCACCGGCTTCACGGGTCCCGCCGACTGGCTGATCCTCGTTGCCGTGGGCGTCGCCACCGCCGCGGCTGCCTGGCTGCTCTATCGCTACCGGCAGCGCACGGTGGAGATGCGTCCGCCGGGGGCTCCGCGGACCGTGAGTGTGGAGCCGCAGCCGTTCGAGCACGTCCAGCTCCGGGAAGTCATCATGGTCGGGGCGCTGGCGCTGGCGGTGTACGTGCTCATCCCCCAGCTCGCCGACGTGGCCGGCGTGTGGTCGAGCATCAAGCACGCCGACTGGGCGTGGGCGCTGTGGGCGCTGTGTGCGTCTGCGCTCACCTTCGCGGCCGCCGCGATCGGCCTGATGGGGGCGGTCCCTCAGCGTCTTCCGCTCCCGACGACGACGGCCGCCCAGCTGGCCGGGGCCTTCGTGAACCGCATCGTCCCTGCGCGCGTGGGAGGTATGGCCACGAACCTGCGCTACCTGCAGAAGCGCGGCGTGGACCTGGCCGTTGCCACCGCCAGCATTGGAGTGCAGCAAGTGTCGGGGCTCGTCGTGCACGTCGCTCTCTCGGCCGTCCTCTTGGTCTGGGCGGGGCGTAACGCCGGAGACGCGCTGCAGGCGCTCCCTTCCGGTCCATCCGTGCTGATCGGATTGGCCGTGCTCGGCGTGCTCTCTGGCCTGCTGTTCCTGCTGCCGTGGGGCCGGCGGCTCCTGCACACGCGTGTCCTTCCGCCGCTGCAACGTTCGGTGAGCGGCGTGGGGGCCATCGCGCGCAGCCCGCTGAAGCTGCTGGAGTTGTTCGGTGGCGCGGTGTTCCTCACGTCGATGAACATCGCGGCGCTCGTATTGTCCATCTACGCGTTCGGCGCGACCGACGTCAGCGTGGTCGTGATCGGCGTCGTGTTCCTTGTCGGCTCCGGCGTCGCGTCGGTCGCCCCGACGCCGGGCAATCTCGGCGCCGTCGAGGCGGCGCTGATCGCCGGCCTGACCAGCGTCGGCGTGGAGAGCGACGTCGCCGTCCCCGCCGTCTTCCTCTTCCGTATCGTCACCTTCTGGCTGCCGATCCTGCCGGGCTGGCTGACGTTCGTGCTCCTGCAGCGCCGCGGCGATCTGTGACCCCGGCCGTCGCCACCGCTGCGGCCGGGTCGCGCCTGCTCAGCGGTTGACTGACTCCGGATGAGTTGATAGGTTTTCTCAACAGTGTTGAGAAGTCTTCTCAACGAGAGTCTGGGGAGCAAACGAGTTGACCGACCCGCCGCCGGCACATGAGATCGAGGCCGTCTTCCACCAGAAGGGCATCCCGTTCACGCGGCAGCGCCGGCAGATCTGGGACCACTTCGCCGGCGCCGATCGCGCCACCACCATCACCGAGGCGGCCGAGGCTCTGCGCGGAGAAGGCGTCGGCCAGGCGACGGTCTACCGCGCCGTCCAGCTTCTCAGCGACCTTGGCCTGCTCGCGCGCGTGCAGGATGGGCGCGGCGAGATCTGCTTCATCGCCCCGCCCATCGGGCACAGCCACCCGCTCATCTGCGGCGTCTGCCGCCGCGTCGTGCGTTTCGACGGCGACGGCGACGTGGCCGAGCTGGAGACGAAGCTGGCCGAGGCGACCGGATTCACCATCTACGGGCACCACCTCGAGGTGTACGGCATCTGTCCCTCCTGTCGTGCCGACAAGGAGGTCGACCATGGCGAGTGACGCGCCGCGGACCAGCGATCCGTCCGCCAACGGCCGGTCTGCGGGCGCGTCGCTCGCCGCTCGGGCCGGCGAGGTCGCCGGCTCCAGCGCCGGCCCGGCCGCCGCCGGTCCGGACCCGCTCGCCGGCCGCCGCTTCTTCTGCTCGTGGAGCGGTGGCAAGGACGCATACCTCGCGCTGCAGCGCGCCGTGGAGCGAGGGGGCGTACCGGCCGCGATCGTGTGCATGCTGCACGAGGACGGCCTCGTGAGCCGCGGCCACGGCCTGCCGCTCGCGCTGCTCGAGGAGCAGGCCGCCGCTCTGGGCATCCCGCTTGTGACGCGCGCCACCACCTGGGACGAGTACGAGGCGACCTTCGTCCCGCTCCTCCACGAGCTGCGCGCGCAAGGCGTGGAGGCCGGCGTGTTCGGCGACATCGACCTGCAGGCGCACCGCGACTGGGTCGAGGGCGTTTGCGAGGTCGCCGGCCTCGGCTGCCACCTGCCCTTGTGGCAGGAGCCGCGCCGCCGGCTGCTCGGCGAGTTCCTCGCCGGCGGCTCACGGGCCACCATCGTCGCCGTCGACTCGTCCAAGCTGGGCGTTGAGTTCCTCGGCTTGGAGCTTGACGATGACGTCATCGCCCGCCTCGAGGCCGCCGGCGCCGACGCCTGCGGCGAGGAGGGCGAGTACCACACCATGGTCACCTCTGCTCCCCTCTTCTCGGCGCCGGTGCCTCTGGTCTGGAACAGCACCGGTGAGCGCGACGGTCACTTCGTCCTCAACTACGTCCAGCCCGGGGAAGCGGCTCGTCCCGCGTCCCCGTCCGTGTAGTCAAGTCACCCGCCGAAGGGAGTCACAGCCACCATGACCACGATCCGCATCGGCCGCCTCAGCGCGGCGCTTCTCCTCATCGCCGTGCTCGCCCTCGGCCTCGTCGCCCTGAGCGCCTGCGGCTCGGGCGACGATGAGGCGACCGCCTCGAGCTCGCCGTCGGCCGCCGCGCCCGGCCCCATCACCGTCACCGACGATTCCGGCGTCGAGGTCACCCTGGACCAGCCGGCCGAGGCCATCGTGAGCCTCGCTCCGGCCAACACCGAGATCGCCTTCGCCGTGGGCGCCGGCGACAAGATGGTCGCCGGCACCAGCTACGACGACTACCCGGAGGAGGCCAAGGCGCTCCCCAAGATCGGCGACTTCGCCAACCCCAACGTCGAGAAGATCGCCTCCTACGCGCCGGACCTGGTGCTCGCTGCCGGCGGCATCCAGGACAAGCTGCGCACCAGGCTCGAGGACCTCGGCATGACCGTCTACGTGGTCGATCCCACGACGTACGATGACGTGATCGCCACCATCGAGAACATCGGTAAACTGGCCGGTACCGAGGACAGCGCGGCGACCGTGACCGACGCGATGACCGCCGCCCAGATGGAAGTCCAGGCGGCCGTCGGCGACCTGCCCCAGGCCACGACGTTCCTCGAGATCTACAGCGAGCCGCTCATGACGGCCGGCACGGGCACGTTCATCGACGACATGATCACCATCGCCGGCGGCGAGAACATCGGCGCGACGGCCGGCGCCGGCTTCCCGAACTTCAGCACCGAGGTGCTGGTCCAGACCGACCCGGAGGTCTACATCGCCGACTCCGGCTCGATGAGCGAACCGGGCGACATCACCAAGCGCGCCGGATTCGCTGAGCTCACCGCCGTCAAGGACGGCAAGGTCTACGTGATCGAGGACAGCCTCATCGCCCGGCCCGGCCCGCGCCTGGCCGAAGGCCTCAAGGCGCTGGCCGGCTACATCCACCCGGAGGCCGACTCCGCCCAGTGACCAAGCTCGCCCGCACAGGCGCCTGGCCGGGTATCCTCCTGGCCTCCGGCATCCTCCTGGTGTGCCTGGTGCTGGCGCTCGCCCTCGGACCGGCCTCGCTGTCCATCGGCCGCATCTGGGACCTGCTGATGGCAGGGCCGGTCAAGGGTAACCTCGACAACGCGATCTTCTGGCAGATCCGCATGCCGCGCGTACTCGTCGCCGCCCTCGTCGGCGCGGCGCTGGCCGTGGCCGGCGTGATCCTCCAGGACCTGTTCCTGAACCCGCTGACCGATCCGTACGTCACCGGTGTGTCGTCTGGCGCCGCGCTCGGCGCCACCATCGGCATCGTGCTCCATCTCTCCAACCTGCCGTGGATCACGGTGCTCGCCATCGTCGGCGGCCTGGGCACGCTGGCGCTCGTGTGGATGGCGGCGCGCCGGCGCGGCCGCATCGACATCTTCGTGCTGCTCCTCGCCGGCGTCACCATCTCGTATCTCGCCAGCGCCGTCGTCACGGTGATGATGATCAAGGCCAACGAGGACATGACGGCCATCATCTACTGGCTCATGGGCAGCTTCTCCGGCAGGGGCTGGCCCGACGTGCGCATCGCGCTCGTCACCATCCCCTTCATGATCGCGCCGCTGTTCTTCACGCGCGAGATGGACATCCTGTTGCAGGGGGAGAAGCGGGCGCTCGAACTCGGTGTGGAAGTCGAGCGCACCAAACGGCTGCTGCTCGTGACGGCGGGGGTGCTCACCGCGCTCGCCGTCTCGGTCAGCGGCATCATCGCCTTCGTAGGCCTCGTGATCCCGCACGTCGTACGGCTGATGATCGGACCGGGACACCGCGGGCTGCTCCCGGTCTCCCTGCTCGCCGGCGCTTCGCTCATGGTACTCGCCGACCTGCTCTCGCGCACGGTCATCTCGCCCAACGAGATCCCGGTCGGCGTGGTGACCACGTTCATTGGCGCGCCGTTGTTCGTCTACCTGCTGCGGCGGGGGAGGCGCGCGTGATGGCTGCACCCGAGGCTCTCGCCGCTCCGCTTGTCGCGCTCAAGGACGTGGACTTCGCCTACGACACGCGCCCGGTGCTGCGGCGCATCAGCTTCGCGCTCGAGGCCGGCGACTTCGTCGGCATCGTCGGTCCCAACGGCAGCGGCAAGTCGACGCTGGTGGACCTGATCGACGGCATCCACCAGCCGGCCGCCGGCCAGGTGCTGGTCAAGGGCCGGCCGACCGGCAAGTACAGGCGCAGGGACATGGCGCGCGAGGTCGCGCTCGTGCCGCAGCACTTCGACCTCGACTTCGACCTTGCCGTGCGCGAGGTCGTGGAGATGGGTAGCTACTGCCTCGGCAAGGACCCGGCGGTGTGCGGCGACCCCGAGCTGACCTTGGCGCGCCTCGGGGTCGGCCATCTGACGAGCCGCCGGTTCTCGGAGCTCTCCGGCGGGGAGAAGCAGCTCGTCGTCCTCGCGCAGGCCTTGATGCAGCAGGCCCCGCTGCTCCTGCTCGACGAGCCGGCGTCGGCGCTGGACGTCTCGCACCAGCTCCGCCTGTTCGACCTGCTCAAGGAGCTCAACGCCGACGGGCTCACCGTGCTCTGCATCCTGCACGACCTCAATCTGGCGCTGCACTACTTCGACAAGCTGCTCGTACTGAGCGACGGAGAGGTCGCGGCGTTCGGGCCGCCCGAGGACGTTCTGCAGCCTGAGGTGGTCGAGGCCGTGTACGGCGTGCGGGCCTACCTGCACCGGCACGCCGGCCGAACGTACCTCACCTTCTCGCCGCGGCTGCGCGGCGAGCGCCGCGGCCGGGTGCACCTGGTCTGCGGCGGCGGCACCGGCGCCGGCATGATGCGCGAACTGGTGGACGCCGGCTACGAGGTCACGGCCGGCGTCCTCAACGCCCTGGACACCGACGAGGAGACCGGCAGCGAGCTCGGCCTGCACATGGCAGTCGAAGCGCCGTTCTCGCCGGTTGGGGACGAGGCTCACGCCGAGAACGTGGAGCTCATGCGAGCCTCCGATCTCGTCGTCGTCAGCGCGGTCCCGGTGAGTCACGGCAACGCGCGCAACATCGAGGCGGCACGAGAGGCGCTCGCCGCCGGCATCCCGGTCTGGGCGGACGAGGGCGTGCGAGTCAACGACTTCGCCGGCGCGACGGGTGAGCTCGCCGGCGCCGGCGCCCGGTTCTTCGCCGGCGAGGGGGCCCTGCTGGCGGCCGTCCGCGGGCGCAGCCTCGGCGGCGGACCTTCGGCGCTGAGCGCGGCGTCGGGGCGCGTCGCCGCGCCTCTCGAACATGGGTCGTCGGCCGGCCCTTCTATGTCCGGACCGCTCGGGCCCGAAGACCGGCCGCCTGGGCCGGCCACGTAGGGAGACGGGGCGGGCGAGTCTCTGCCGCCCGCGCCCGCCCGCCCCGCCTCCCTGCGCCACCCGGGACGTGCCCAGTATGCGCCTCGGCAACCGGACGGCTGCCTCCCCGGCCGTGCCGCCCGGCCAGGCGAGCGTGACCACTGATGTCCGCCCGAACTCAGCGAGGGCGACCGCAAGCGCCCTCGCCGACTTGTGCGAGAGCGTCCGCAAGCGCTCTCGCAGTCAGGCCGGGGCGGGTGTCGCCTCACGGCCCGCCCCGGCCCGCCGTCTGGCTCCAGGAATCGGGATGCGCCTCCTGCCTGCAGTTCCCCAGGCAGGAGAGTTCCCGCCGCCGCCGCTGTCGCCGACGCTGGCGGCCGGCGTCGCTTGGCGTGAGGATCAGCCGAGCAGCTCGCGGAGCACGGCTGCCGCGGTCCGGTCCTGCTGCGCCGACTTGCCAAACAGCCGCGCGTCCAGCTCGAGCTCGTCGGCGCACTGCATCGCGAACTCCTCGTGGTAGCGCGCCGCGTCCTCTTCGGCCGTGGCGAGCTGTTCCACCACGGCCCGCCAGCCCGTCGCCGGCTCCGCGTCCAGGGTGCCGAGGTACGGCGCCGCCTGGAACGTGCCGGCCGGCGCCGACGCCTTGGCGTCCAGTGCGCCCAGCCTGGTCATTAGCTTCTGGACGCGGTCGTCGTGCGTGCAGACGATCTCCTCGAGCTTGTCCCGCCACTCCTGGGTCGGCGCCAGTACGCCGGCCGCAGCGGCGAAGTCGGCGCAGGCCTGCTCAGCCTCGAGTGCGAAGCGCAGGGCGTCGCCGTACACCGTGATCTCCGGGAAGTCGTGGGCCACGTCGGTCTCCTTAGGTGGTCATCGTCTTGACGACGTTCCTACCCTGAGGCGGTCGTTTCCACTACGATTGCGGGACCTGACTCACCGCGGTTGGTCGCCCAGACATGCGAGGGGCGGGGTGACCGCTGTCACCCCGCCCCTAGACGGTCATGCGATGTGAGCCTGGGATCGCCGTGAGGCGGCCCGGGACGCCGTCACCACTGCTTGTTGACGGTACCCTCCCAGGTGCCGACCTTCTTCTCCTTCTTCTCCACCTCGGTGAACCAGCGCGTGGTGACGCACTTGCTCTCCGTGAAGAAGCGGATGCCGTCAAGGCCGAACACATGGCTCTCGCCGAAGAATGAGTCCTTGTGGCCGGCGAAGGGGAAGAAGCTCACAGGCACCGGGATGCCGACGTTGATGCCGACCATGCCGGCGTGCGTGCGCCGGGCGAACTCGCGCGAGTAGTAGCCGCTCTCGGTGAAGATACAGGAGCCGTTGGCGAAGCGGCTGTCGTTCATGATGGTGATGCCCTCTTCGAAGTCGGCGACGCGCTTGATGGCGAGCACTGGACCGAAGATCTCCTCGCGGCCGATCTCCATGTCCTCGGTCACGTTGTCGAAGATGGTCGGGCCGACGAAGAAGCCGTTCTCGTAGCCGGGCACGACCAGGTCGCGGCCGTCGAGGATCAGGTCGGCGCCCTCTTCGACGCCCTTGTCGATCCACTTCTTGACGAAGGCCTGATGGCCGGCGCTGACGACCGGGCCGAGCTCGGTCTTGGGGTCGTAGGAACAGCCGACGACGCGCTGCCGGGCGAAGTTCATCATGTAGCCGATGAACTCGTCCGCGATGGAGTTCTCCACCACGATGACGGGGAGCGCCATGCAGCGCATGCCGGCACAGCCGAAGGTCGAATTGATGATGCCGGCGGCGGCGCGCTCCAGCGAGGCGTCGGCCAGGACGAGACCGTGGTTCTTGGCCTCGGTCTGCGCCTGGACGCGCTTACCGTGCGCGGCGGCCAGGGAGTAGACGTGCTTGCCCACGCTGGTGGAGCCGACGAAGCTGACGCCGCGCACCAGAGGGTGCGTCATCATGATCTCGGCCTCGACGCGAGAGCAGGTGACGGCGTTGACGACGCCTTTGGGCAGCCCGGCCTCATAGAGCAGCTCGAGCAGGCGCATGCCGGTCGTCGGCACCATGCTGGCCAGCTTGAGGACCAGCGTGTTGCCGGTGACGATGCAGAGCGGCAGCATCCAGCCGAAGGGGATCATGCCCGGGAAGTTGAAGGGAGCGATGCCGGCGAAGACGCCGATCGATTCGCGGTAGCTCACCGTGTCGTGCCCGGTGGACACGTTCATCAGCGACTCGCCCTTCATGGTCATCGGGGCGGAGACGCCGACCTCGCAGCCCTCGATGATCTTGATGACTTCGCCGCGCGCCTCGTCGAGGTTCTTGCCGAGCTCGCGGGAGCAGAGGTAGGTGATCTCTTCAGCGTTCTGCTCGAGCAGGGCCTTCCATCGGTAGAGCACCTGGGTGCGCTTCTGGATAGGCGTGGCCGACCAAGTCTGGAACGCTGCATGGGCGCTCTCGATGGCGCTCTCGACCTCGGCGGCCGTGCAGCACGGCGCCTTGGCGAACACCTCGCCGGTGCTCGAGTCACTGACGTCCATGTAGGTGTCGGTCGCCGACTCGCGCCACTCGCCATCGACGCAGTACTTCAGCATCTGCACGTCTGTCCTCTCGACTGTGGCCATCAGGTTCCTCTCGTTGCAATCACGGGTTGCTAGACACGGCGAGAGGGAGTCTAATCAATCAAGTGATTAACTGCAACCGTCAAGAAGGAGGTCTTCGTGGCTGCCGTGGAGCCTGAATCGAGCCTGAAGACCTCCCAGGTGCCGGCAGACGACCGTGCCTCCGTGTCCGCCGTCAATGACGTTCTGCCCGGCGGCGATCCCCGGCTGCACATGTCCCCACCGGCGCTCAACATCCTCCACGCCGCGCAGCGCGTGCTCGTCGAAAAGGGCTTCTCGGGACTCACTCTCCGCGCCATCGCCGCCGAGTCGGGCGAGAACTCGGCGATGGTCCAATACTACTTCGGGAACAAAGAGGGCCTCGTCAAGGCGATGATCGACTCGGTGTTCCGCGACGACCAGCAGGACGCGGCTCTGGCGATGAGCTCGGTCGCCAGTGAGGACTGGCTACCGCGCTTCGTGGACGGCCTGCGCACGATCAGCGAGTCGCGCTCGTTCCGGGTGTTCTTCGACATCTTGCCCTACGCGCTGCGCAACGAGGGGCTCCGCAGCCGCATGGCACGAGCCTACGACTCCTACCGGCACATCAAGCGCGACTGGCTGTGCTGCGAGGAGGAGGCTGTGAGAGAGCCTGACCGTAGTGCCGCGTGCGGCGGGCAAGACGCTTCGGACGCGGCACTCACCCCGGCGGAGGAGGCCATGCTCGGCGTGGCCGAGCTCATGACGGCGGTCGTGGACGGACTGGCCATCCAGGAGGCCATCGACGACGACTTCGACATGCGGCGGGCGTACGCCGCGCTGGAGTTCATGCTGCAGCGCTCCCTGCCTGAGTTGCTCGAGAACGGGCTGGCCGAGCCCGTCGGCTGAGCGCGAGACCGTCTCGCTGCCTGTGCGGCTTCGCGCGTCAGACCTCGTGAGCGTGCGCGTGCTCCGCGCCGTCGTGCGAGAGCAGCAGCAGGGTCACGTCGTCCTCCAGCACGTCCTGCTGCCCATTCTGCACCCCGTCCACGAGCGCGCGGAGATCTGACGGGCTCGTCGCGTGGCGCCGCCAGAGCTCGGCAACGGCCATGCGCAGCCCCTCGAGCCCGAGTCTCTCCCGTGACCCCGGCGCCAGCCGCGCCTCCATGAGGCCGTCGCTGAAGAGCAGCAGGCCCCAGTCCTCCGGCAGCGTCACCTCGTGCGGCGCCCAGTCGCCGTACTGCTCCACGCCGAGCATCATGCCGGGCGTGTGGTCGAGCTGGACGACGTCGCCGGCGAGGAGGAGCGGCATGGGGTGGCCGGCATTGACGAAGCGGGCGCGCCGGCCGGCCGCGTCGATCTCGACAGCGCAGACGGTGGCGAGCAGCCCGAGTCCGAGCTCGCCCTGTTCGGCGCGCTCGCTCTCGTCCAGCGTCAGGCTGTTCAGGGTCTTCATGTTGGCCTGCAGCGACGCGCCGCGGAGAGCGAGCGCCCGCCAGGCGGCGCGCAGGCTGGCGCCCAGGGCCGCGGCGTCCGGCCCGTGGCCGGTCACGTCGCCGATCACCGCGGCCACCGAACCGTTCTGCCGCGTGACCGCGTCGATGAAGTCGCCGCCGAGCAGCATGCGTGCCTCACCGGGCCGGTAATAAGTGGCGACGTTGATGTGGTCGGTCGCCACACTGACGGCCGGTGACAGGCTCGCCTGGAAGCGGCGGTAGAGCGCGGCCACCTCCTGCTGCGCCTGGGCGCGCTGCGCCTGCGCCAGAGCCACCGCCGCGTGTTCGGCGAAGCGCTGCACCACGCCGAGCTCGCCGCGCCCCGGCTCCGGCCGGCGCTCCGCCCAGCTCATGGCGAGCAGGGCGACCGGCCGCTCATCGAGGAGCACGGGGGCGCGGATGGCGGAGACCTGCTCCGGGTCCGCGGTGATCGCGCGCGGCATGCGGGGGCCGAACGGCTCGCGGATGTCGTGGATGAACTGCGGCAGCAGGCTCTCGGCGAGCTCTCCCTCCAACTCCGGAGAGGGCTCCATGACCCGTCGCTCGGCGTTCGCGAGGTACGGCGAACGCGCCAGCAGCCGCAATCGGTCGCCCTCGATCGCGAAGAGCGCGACGAGGTCACAGTCGAAGGTCTCGCGAGCCACGTCGCAGATGGCCCGCGCCACCGAAGACGGGCCGCCGCGGGCGTGGAACAGCGGCGTCGCCCCCACCACCCGGTCGAGCGCATCGCGGGAGCGGTGCGCCTGGTCGAGTGAGCGCGCGACCTGGGCGCGGTAGCGGTCGCCGAGCAGGCCGACGCCGAGGCCCGCCGCCAGCCAGACGACGATGACCGCGCCGGTCGTGGCGCCCTGCACGAGCCAGCGGTCGGAGATCGCGATGAGGTCGTAGGCGATCCCGCCGACCAGCGCCAGAGCACCGCCGACCCGCGGGCCGCCCGACACCGCGCCGGCCGCCACGGCGAGGGAGACGAGGGCCGCGGGCAGGCCGATGAAGTGCTGTTCCAGATCGACGTAGTGGAACGGGATCAGGAACAGCATGATGGCGAGCGCGCCCGCCCCGAAGAGCTGGATCGGGCGCGCCCGCAGGTACTCCGCCACGGCGACGAGCCGCGACTGCACCGGTCCGAACGTGTCTGTCGGTCGGGAGCCTGCCATTGGGCTTCGGCGGTCCCGGCCCCGGGACCGCAGTCAGGTCAACTGTACTTCACGCGCGGGTCGAGCCACGTGTACGTAAGGTCTACTACGAAGTTGCTCACGGTGACAAGCAGTGCGGCGAAGAGCACGGTCCCCATGATCATGGGCAGGTCCTGCGACTGGATGGCCTGGAAGGCCTGCTGGCCGATGCCCGGGATGCCGAACACGTACTCCACGATGAGCACGCCCCCGAGGAACCAGCTGATGTCCATACCGAGGAGCGTGACGATGGGGCTCCAGGCGTTGCGCATGATGTGCCGCCAGACCACCGTGCGCTCGGGGAGCCCTTTGGCCCGGGCGGCCTTCACGAAATCCGCGTTCAGGATGTCGAGCATGCTGCTCCGCAAGAGCCGCGAGTACCACGCCGCACCGGTGAGGCCGATGGTGAGTCCCGGCAGGATACAGCCGTAGATGACGCCCTGGTCGAGGCCGCCGATGGGGAAGATGGGCCACTTTGACGCGAGGAAGTACATCAGCAGCATGCCGAGGAAGAACGCCGGCATGCTGAGGAAGAGGAGGCTGAACACGGTGAACACCCGGTCGCGGATGCCGTACTGCCTGAGGGCGCTGGTCATGCCGATCGGGATACCGATGAGCAGCTCGAAGAAGATGCCGAACAGGGCGAGAACGAGCGTCGCCGGGAAGCGCTGCAGGATCGCCGCTGCGACCGGCAGCTGCGTCTCGTAGCTGTAGCCCATGTCCCCCTGGACGATATGCCACAAGTAGAGCCCGTACTGGCGGTAGATGGGCTGGTCGAGACCCAGGTCGTGACGGATCCGGTCCAGGACCTCGGGGGTCGCGTGGGTCCCGGCGACGCTCTTGGCGGGGTCGCCGGGCACCGCGAACGCAAGCAGGAAGGTGATGAGGCTCACGAAGAAGAGCACCACCACCATCCAGAGGAGCCTGCGGACGACGTACTTACCCATTCATGGCCTCACGTGCCGTCCGTCTTCCAGTACTCCTGGAAGGAGTAGGTCCACACCGGGTGGATGTAGACGCCGCCGGTCGCCTTGCCGTGCATGCCGGTCCAGATCGGCTGGTACAGCGGCGCCGCCGGCGCATCGGCCATGATGATGTCCTGCATCTGCTCGAACATGCCGATGCGGGCGACCCGGTCGAGCTTGCTCGCGGACGCCGCGTACAGCCTGTCCACCTCGGGATTCTCGTAGAAGCTCGCGTTGGCGCCGCCGTCCTCGGGGCTGGTGAAGAGCGGTGCGACCCAGTCGCTCGGGTCCGGAAAGTCCTGGTACCAGTCGCTGAGCCCGAAGGCCGCGTGCCTGTCCCTGAGACTGATGTAGTCCCAGTAGACGGCGCGTGACATCTGCTTGATGTCCACGTTGATCCCCACCGCCTTCAGGTCCGCCTGGATGCTCTGCGCGAGCCGGGGGAATGGGTCGACGTTGTGCGACACGAGAGTCGTCGTGAACCCGTCGGGCAAGCCGGCCTCGGCGAGCAGTCTCCTCGCCTCCTCCGGATCGTGGGCGTAGAACGTCTTGCCGGCTTGGTGGCCGGGCATGCCGTCAGGATAGATCTGGCCGAGGGCGCTGCACTGGCCGGCGAGCAGCCTCTGGATCCGAGCGGTATCGATGGCGTGGCTCACGGCCTGCCGCACCCTGACGTCGTCGAACGGCTCCTCGAGCACGTTCATGAAGACCCAGTACCAGGCGATCTGTGGCGCTTCGACGATGTACTCGCTCCAGGCCGGGTCGTTCCTGGTGCGCACGTAGTCGGCCGCCGGGACGGCGTCGCCGAGCACGTCGACCTCGCCGTTCTCCAGCCTGAGCAGCGCCGTGCCCGGCGTGGCGGTGAAGTCGAAGTGCATCTGGTCGACCCACTGGTCGTCGGGGCCCGTCCAGTACTCGTTCCTGACGGCGGTCATGGACCGGTCGGGCTGCCAGTCGGTGATGACGTAAGGGCCGGTACCGAGCGGCCGGCGCTTGACGTCCTCGCCGACCTTCTCGACCCACTCCCGGGGCATCACCGAGGTGAACGGCATGGTCATGGCCATGAGGAAGGCGCCGTCCGGCTGGTCGAGGGTGATCCGGACCGTGAAATCGTCCACGACTTCGTAGCCTCTGATCTCGTCGGCCTTGCCGTCCATGAACTTCTGGGCGCCGACGACGCCCGTGTAGAAGAAGGTCGCCGGCGCGAGCGGCTCCTTCATCATCCGCTGGAAGCTCCACTTGAAGTCGGCCGCCGTGACCTCGCGGCCGAGCGGCTGGGCGAACTTGACTCCCTCGCGCAGGTGGAACGTGTAGACCCTGCCGTCGGCGGAGATGCCGCCGTTCTCGGCGCTCGGCACTTCGGTCGCCAGGTCGGGCACCAGCCGGGTGCCGGCCTCGCCAGGCTCGGAGGCGTACGTGAGGAACGTCTGGTAGGTCAGACGCTCGATGCACCAGGACTCGATCTCCCAGGCGATCGCGGGGTCGAGCGCGGCCGGTTCGCCTTGAAAAGTGACGGTGAGCGTGCCGCCCTCGACCGGCTCGCCGGCGTCCGAGGCGCTGCCGGAGGCGCCGTCGCCTGTGCCGCAGGCGGCCAGCGCGACGGCGAGGACCAGCAGCGCCGCCAGCGCCGCCACGGTCCCCGTATCGCTCCTTCTCCTCATCCTCCAGGCTCCTCTTCCGCGCCGCGTCGGGCCGGGACTGGGTCGGCGGCCGGCCCGCCGCCCGCCCGCCGCCCGCCTGCTACTTCTTCCAGTACTGCGTCGGGTCGATCTGGTACACCGGGTGCAGGTAGAACCCGCCGGTGGTGTCCGAGCACATCGTCGTCTGGATGGGCTGGTAGCAGGGCACGTACGGCGCTTCTTCGGCGAGCAGGCCCTGCATGTCGGAGAACGCTGCGATGCGCGCCTCGGGATCGGTCATCGCCTGCGCCTCGGTGAACATCTTCTCGAGCTCGGGGCTCCACCAGAAGCTCGAGTTCATGCCGCCCTCCACAGCGCTCGCCTTGCTGAACAGCGGCGCGATCCAGTCGCTCGGATCCGGGAAGTCCATCCACCAGCCGAAACTGCCGGCGGTGAGCGTCTTGGGCGTGCCCTGCTGCGTGTAGAAGGTGTTGTTGCTCATGGTCTTGAGGCCGGCCTTTACGCCGACCGCGGCGAGGTCGGCCTGCACCGACTGCCACAGTTTGGGGTTCGGGTCGACGTTGTCGGTGTAGAGCATGGTCTCGAACCCGTCCGGGTAGCCCGCGTCGGCGAGGAGCTGCCTGGCCTTGGCGGGGTCGTAGCCGTAGTAGACCTTGTCTTGCACGTGGCCCGGCATGCCCTCCGGGTAGAACTGCCAGAGGCTCATCGCCTGGCCGGCCTGGAGCTTGACCAGCTTGTCGCGGTTGATGGCCCAGCTGAGCGCCTGGCGCACCTTCACATCGTCGAACGGCGCCATCTCGACGTTCATGAACATGTAGCTGATCGCCACCAGCGGCTGGGAGAAGACGAGCTCGCTGAGCTCGGGGTCGGACTTCACGCGCGGGATGTCCGCAACGGGGACGCCGTCACCCAGCACGTCCACCTCGCCGCGCTCGAGCTTGAGCAGAGCGGTCGGCGGGTTGAACGAGAGTTGGTAGTTCACGCCGTCGAGGTACGGCCTGCCTTCTTCCCAGTAGTCGGGGTTGCGCGTGAGCACGATCTCCTGGCCGGGCGTCCACTTCTGGAAGACGAAGGGGCCGGTGCCCAGCGGGTTGCGGTTGAACTGCTTGCCCCACTTCTCGACCCACTCTTTGGGCACCACGTCGCAGAAGTCCATGGTCACTGCATTGAGGAAGGAGAGGTCAGGGTTCTCGAGCGTGATCTCTACCGTGTAGTCGTCGAGGACCTTGTAGCCGCTGATCTCGTCGGTCTTGCCCTTCATGAACTTGTCGGCGCCGACGACGCCCATGTAGAAGGACGTGGCGGGCGCGCGCGGCTCGCGCATCATGCGCTCGAAACTCCACTTGAAGTCGGCCGCCGTCACCTCGCGGTTCACGGGCGGCTGGAACTTGACGCCTTCGCGCAGGTGGAACGTGTACACCTTGCCGTCGGCGGAGATGCCGCCGTTCTCCGTGCTGGGCACCTCTGTGGCCAGGCAGGGGATGAGTTCGGTCCCGGCCGCCCCTGCTTCGTGCGCGTACTGCAGGAAGCCCTGGTAGATGTCGTGCTCGATCTGCCAGTCGATGACGTTCCAGGCCACGGCCGGATCGAGGCTCGAGGGCTCGGTGAGGTACGAGAGCGTGAGCGTCCCGCCCTGCTTTGGCTGACCGTCCGCCGATGACGACGGGCTCGTATCCCCGCTCTCCCCGGTCCCGCCGCCGCAGGCGGCCAGTCCGAGCGCCGCTACGAGGACCAGGCCAAGCACGGCGGCGGTCGCGGCGGCTCCTCTCTTGATTGAACGACGTCTCATACGTTCCTCCTTGGATGTCCCCATCCGGTACGTGTCGTGGTCATCGTCTTCGCTGCTGCGGATCGAAGGCGTCGCGCAGCCCGTCCCCCACGAGGTTGAACGCGAGCACCGTGATCATGATGGCGAGGCCTGGATAGATGACGAGGTGCGGCGCCGCAAGGTAGTAGTTCTGGCCCTCGCTGATCATCTGGCCCCAGGACGGCGTCGGCGGCTGTATGCCGAGGCCTATGTAGCTGAGCGTCGCCTCGAACAGGATCGTCGTGGCGAGGCCCAGGCTGGTGTAGACGAGGATGACGGCGACGAGGTGCGGCAGGATGTGGCGGAACAGGATCCGCCCGTTGCTGCAGCCCGTGAGCCGCGCCGCGTCGACGAACTCCTTCTCGCGGATGCTGAGCACCTCGCCGTGGATCACGCGCGTCATCGGTGTCCAGTACACGATGCCGATGACCAGGATCAGGATCCAGATGCTGGGTTTGAGTACGCTGACCAGCGCCACGGCCAGCAGGATGATGGGGAACGCCATCATCACGTCGGTCGTGCGCATGAGCAGCGTCTCGACCCAGCCGCGGAAGTAGCCGGCGGTGAGGCCGAAGATCACGCCCAGGACGAGGGCGAAGCCGTTCGCGAGCACGCCGACGACGAGGCTCACTCTGGCGCCGTACATGAGCCGGCTGAGCAGGTCGCGGCCGAGCGTGTCCGTGCCCAGCAGAAACTGGTCGGATGAGCCGACGGGCATGCCTTCCATGGTGAGGCCCTCGTCGTACTGCCTGGTGGGGTCGTGCGGCGCGATCCACGGGGCCAGGACGGCGACGAGGACGAGGAGGATGATGATGACGACGCCGATCATCGCGAACTTGTCGCGGCGGAAGCGCCGCCAGATCTCGCCCCACAGCGAGCGGTGCTCGACCAGCAGGGCGTCCGGGCTCCACATCCCGGCGGCGCCGACGGCCGTGGCGATCTCGGAGGCGCCGGAGGCGCTCGAGCCGAGCCCGAGGTCGATCTCGGTCTCGGGCTCGAGGCCGTGGACGATCATGTCGCTGCCCGGCCTCTCTGGCGGCACGTAGCTCACGCCGTCTCGCCGCCTTCGGCCACCACGGCGAAGTCGTCCTCGCCGGCGCGGATGTGCGGGGAGTCGGTCGCCGTGATCAGGTGGCACGCCGCCCAGCGGCCGGGGCGCACCTCGAGCAGCGACGGGTCCTCCACGTCGCAGAGGCCCTCCCGCGCCGCCGGGCAGCGCGTGTGGAAGTGGCAGCCGCTCGGCGGCTCGACCGGGCTCGGCACGTCGCCGGTGAGCACCACCGGGCGCCGCCGCCCCTCGGCCTCCGGGTCGGGGATCGGCACGGCGCTGAGCAGCGCCTGCGTGTACGGATGCATCGGCGCGTCGTAGAGCTCTGCGTTCTCGGCGAGCTCGACCACCCGCCCCAGGTACATGACTGCCACGCGGTCGCAGATGTGGCGTACGACCGAGAGGTCGTGGGCGATGAACAGGTAGGTGAGCCCGAGCTCGCGCTGCAGCTGCCGCAGCAGGTTGATGATCTGTGCCCTGATCGACACGTCGAGGGCGCTGATGGGCTCGTCGCAGACGATGAAGTTGGGCCCCACGGCCAGCGCCCGTGCGATGCCGATGCGCTGACGCTGGCCGCCGCTGAACTCGTGTGGGTAGCGGTTCAGGGTGTTCGGGTTGATGCCGACGGTCTCGAGCAGTCTGCGCACCTCGGCCTTGCGCCATGCCTTGCCACCCATCTTGTGGACCAGCAGCGGCTCGCCGATGACGTCTCCGATCGTCATGCGGCTGTTCAGGCTCGCGTACGGGTCCTGAAAGATCATCTGCATGCGCTTGCGCTGCTCCCGCAGGCGGCGTCCCCTGAGGTGGGCGAGGTCGCCGCCCTCGTAGAGCACGCGGCCGGTCGTGGGGCGGATGAGCTGCAGGATGGCGCGGCCGGTGGTGCTCTTGCCGCAGCCGCTCTCGCCGACGAGGCCCAGCGTCTCGCCGCGGCGCACGTCAAAGGTGAGACCGTCCACGGCGTGCACCGCGCCGACCTTCTTCTGGAACACGATCCCGCTCGTGATCGGGAAGTGGACGCGCAGGTCCTCGAGCCGGATGAGGGTGTCGCCGGCGACGGTCGTGCCTGTGGCGCTCCCCGTGGCGGCGGCCCCAGTCATGCCGGCGCCGCGCCCTCTCGCAGCGTCTCCCAATGGAAGCACGCCGACAGGCGGCCCTCCTCGGTAGGCTCCAGCTCCGGCTCCGCCGCCCAGCACTCGTCGGTGGCCAGGAAGCAGCGAGGGGCGAACGCGCAGCCCGGCGGCAGGTGCGCGAGGTCCGGCGGCAGGCCGCTGATGGTCTGCAGGGTCTCGCGCCGCGGCTCGTTGAGCCGCGGGACGCTCTTGAGCAGCCCGACCGTGTAGGGGTGGTGCGGGCGGGCGAAGAGCGACTTGGCCGGGCCGTTCTCGACGATTCGACCGGCATACATGACGAGGATGCGCCGGCACATGCCTGCGACCACGCCCAGGTCGTGCGTGATGACGAGGACGGCGGCCTTGTGTTCGCGGCTGAGCTTCCTGAGCAGGCGCAGGATCTGCGCCTGGATGGTGACGTCGAGTGCGGTGGTGGGCTCGTCGGCCAGCAGCAGCTTTGGGTTGCAGGAGAGAGCGATGGCGATCATGACGCGCTGGCGCATGCCGCCGCTGAACTGGTGCGGGTAGCTCCTGATGCGACCCGCAGCCTTCGGGATGCCCACCTCATCGAGCAGCTCAATGGAGCGCGCTACCGCGTCGGCGTGGCTCATGCCAAGGTGCAGTTCGAGGCCCTCGGTCATCAGGCGCTCGATGCTCAGCACGGGATTCAGGCTGGTGACCGGGTCCTGGAAGATCATGCTGATCTCGCGGCCGCGAACGGCACGCACCTCGACTTCGGGAAGAGTGAGCAGATCCCGGCCCAGAAACTCGATGCTGCCGCTGACGGTGGCGTTGGGCAGCATGCCGGTGAGCCCGATGATGGCGCCGGCTGTGACGCTCTTGCCGCAGCCGCTCTCGCCGACGAGACCGACCAGCTCTCCCGGTGCCACGTCGAGACTGACGCGGTTGACCGCGTGGACCATCCCCTCCTGGGAGGCGAAGTCCACGGTAAGGTCGGTCAACCGAAGCAGTGTGTTACCCACGACACCCATGCTTCGTCAGTGTATAGCACGGCCTGGGAGGAGCACGGCGCCTCACGGCGCCGCTGCTTTGACCGCGGTGCGCCAGGCTGGTAAGGATGGGGTCATGGCACACGTCACGACACGGGCGTTCGATCTGCGGACGGCGACGCCCTTCGGCATCTCACGCTGGACGCGCACTGCGTTTGAACGGTTCGTGGTCGAACTCAGGGAACACGACGTGACGGGCCTCGGCGAGGGAGCGCCGAACGCGCGATACGGCGAGGAGCGCGAGCGGGACAGGGACCTGCTGGCCGACTGGGCGCCGGAGATCGCCGACCTGCACGGACCGGCTGGCGTGGAGGCGTACTGCGAGTCCTTGGGCGGCGCCGGCGTGCCGGCCTTGCGGGCCGGCTTGAGCGCCGCCGCCTGGGACCTCGCCGGCAAGCGGGCGGGCGAGCCGGTCTGGCGCATGCTGGGGCTCGCCCGCCCCGCCGTCAGGACCTCCTTCACCATCTCGATCGGCGCGCCTGAGGAGATGCTCGCCGCGGCGCGCGCCGCGGCGCAGACCTTCCGCACGCTCAAGATCAAGCTGGGGTTCGACGGCGATCTGGAGATGGCGCGCCGTCTCAGGCGCGAGCTGCCGGACGTGACGTTCCGCTACGACGCCAACGAGGGGTGGGACCGCGAGCGGGCGGCCGCCGGCCTCGAGGTCCTCGACGAGCTCGACGCCGAGCTCGTCGAGCAGCCCCTTGCGGCCTCGGACACCGAGGGGATGGCCTGGCTCAAGGAGCGCACGCACATCCCGCTGCTCGCCGACGAGGCGGTATTGTCGCTGGACGACGTTGACGCCGTGGGCGAGGCCTACGACGGCGTCGTGGTCAAGCTGGCCAAGACGGGGGGCATCGCGGCCGCCTTTGCGCTCATCTCCGCCAGCACAGAGCTCGGGCTACGGGTGCTGATGGGTTGCATGGTCGAGTCCAGCCTCGGTATCGCCGCGGCGCTGCAGCTCGCCGGCCTCGCCGACTGGGTGGACCTCGACGGGGCGCTGCTGCTGGCGGACGACCCCTTTACCGGCGTCCCGGCGGACGGCGACCTGCTGACGGGGTCGGACGAGCCGGGGCTGGGCGTGCGGCCGGCCGGCTGATCCCGGAGTGCAGGTCGCGTCTCCGCCGGTCGTACGCGCGTCCCGCGTCAGATCGTGGCGTGCGCGCCGGCGTCCACGTGGACGACCTCGCCGGTGATGGCGCGGCTGAGGTCGCTGAGCAGGAACACCGTGGCGTCGGCGACCTCCTCGCCTGTCACGTTGCGGCGCAGCGGCGTGTGGCTCTCGAGAAGGTCGAGCATGCCGCTGAAGTCCTTGATGGTACGCGCCGCCACGGTGGCGATGGGGCCGGCGGACACCGCGTTCACGCGGATCCCCTCCGGCCCCAGGTCCGCTGCCAGGTAGCGCACCGCGCTCTCGAGCGACGCCTTCGCGGGTCCCATGACGTTGTAGTTGGGCACGACTCGCCACGAGCCGGCGTATGTCATGGTGACGATGGCGCCGCCCCTGGTCATGAGGCGGCGTGCTTCGCGAGCGGTCGCGATCAGCGAATACGAGCTGATGTCGTTAGCCTGGGCGAAGCCGGCCCTGCTGGTCTCGACGAAGTCGCCCTGCAGGTCCTCGGCCGGCGCCCAGGCGATGCTGTGGACGAGGCCGTCGAGTACGGGCATGTGCTCGGCCGCCTCATCCATCGCCCGCCGCACGGCCTCGTCGCTGCTCACGTCCAGCTCGATCATCGGCGCGCCGCCCAGCTGCTCCGCGAGCTGGCTCACGCGCCGCTTGAGGCGCTCCGCCTGGTACGTGAGGGCAACGGCGCCGCCGTGGCGCACGATCGCTTCGGCCACAGCCCAGGCGATCGAGCGCGAGTTGGCGGCGCCCGTCACGATGAAGCTCTTGCCGTCCAGCAGGAGAGGCTGCGCCTGCGGCGCCCGCTCGGTCGCCCCGGCTTGGCTGGTCGATCCGGTCATTTGTCTCGTCCCCCCGAGTGTACTCCGGCTCCGTCCGGCTTCACCGCCAGCAGCAGGAACTGCCGCGCCCAGTAGTCGCGGAACACGTACAGCGAGAGGACGAGCGACGCCGTCCTTATCGCCCGGTAGCGGGTGAAGTACGGTTCCACGCGCAGCACGTCGAGCCCCGCCTGCTCCAGCAGCCGCACCATGTCCCGCTTGGCGAACCAGCGCACATGGGTGCGGTCGAAGATGCCGGATCCGCGCCGCGGCCACGTCTTGAGCAGGAGCTGGGAGAAGACGTAGACGTTGGAGACGTTCGGGAGCGAGAGGACGACGGCGCCGCCCGGACGCACCTTCGTGACCGCCCTGGTCAGCACGCCTTCGGCGTCCTGCAGGTGCTCCAGCACGTCGCTTGCGAGGACGGCGTCGAAGGGCTGCTCGCCGAGGTCCGCCGGGTCCAGCTCGGCGAGGTCGCACTCGACTACCCGGTCCAGCCGCTTGCGCGCCTGGGCGGCGGCGCCCGGGTCGCGCTCGACGCCCACGACCTCGCGGGCGCCGGCCTTCTTGAGCATCTCGCCGTTGAAGCCTCCGCCGCAGCCGAGGTCGAGCACGCGCAGCCCGCGCGGGTCGATCAGCCGCAGAAGGGCGGGCTTGGCGTCGCTGAAGTAGCGGCTTGGTACGTTCATCGCCGCATCATACCGCGAGGACGCGAAACGTCAGGGCAGCGGCAGGCTGACGGTGTCTGGGTCGGTCCCGGCGTCGAACTCACGGACCATCGTGGGCTCGCCCTCGTAGGTGTAGGAGACGGCCATCGCCTCGCCGTACCCCAGGTCGCCTCTGGTGATTGCCAGCGACGGGATGGGCTCCGGGAACGCGAGCTCGTCGTCGCCCGTGGTGACCGGGTCGAGCATGAGCAGGTGCAGCCTGCCCTCGCGGGCCGGCTCGTCGTCGACGTCGAGCTCCACCACCTGCGGGGCTTCGCCCTTAAAGATGCGCACCACGGCGAAGCGCTGCAGGGCGCCCGTGGTCGCGCGGGCGCGTGCAAGTACGATGACGGCGAAGCGGTCGAGCTGCTCGGCGAGGCGCTCGGCCGTCGTCTGCGGCGCCGCCTCGGAGGCGGTGGCGTCGTCTCCGCCGAAGGACTGCCCTTCGACTGACGCCGCCTCGTCGGCCGAGCGGGAGACGTCAGCGCCGCCGCCTGAGTCGCCGGTGGTCATCTGCCTGCCCTGGACGGCGACGATGCCGACGACCACGGCCAGCACGAGCACCGCCGCGACGGGCGCGAGCACGCGCCACCAGCGGCGCTCCCGCCGCGGTCTCTTGACCGGCGCCTGGAAGAAGTCGGAGAGGCCGCCCCAGCGGTCGCCGGAGAGGTCGGCGTACGACTCGTCCGGCGCCGGTACGGCGGCCCGCACCTGCGCGCCGACGGTCTCGACGTCGGCGCGCATCGCGGCGAGCCGAGCGGCGAGCGCAGCGTCGGTCTCAGCCGCCGCCAGCAGCTCGGGCTCGTCGTCGAGCCCGAGGGCGCAGGCCAGCAGCCGGTCGTCGTCGTACCGGCCCGGCTGGGTCCCGCTCTCTGTCCGCTCATCCGTCATCGTCGCTCGTGATCCCTTGTCGTCCGTCGTCTCGCCGTCAGTTCTCCCGCACGTAACCGCCCGCGTCCAGTGCGGCCTTGAGCTTCTTCACTGCCCCGTGCAGGCGCGACTTGACCGTGCCCACGGGGATGTCCTGGGCCTTGGCGATCTCGTCGAGTGGGAGATCGGCGAAGAAGCGCAGCGCCACGCACTCGCGCAGCTCGTCAGGCAGCGTGGCCAGCGCGTCTCGCAACGCCGGGTCGGCCGGCTCGGACGGCGGATCGACCATCGCCTCGGGCGCGATCTGCTGCAGCTTGTCCATCAGGCCGTACCTCGTTTTGCGCCGGCGCCCGTGGTCGCGGCCGGTGTTGAGGATGACCCGGTAGAACCAGGCGAGGAACGCTTCTTCTCGCGGGATCTCGGCCCGGTAGACCTTGATGAACACTTCCTGCACGGCGTCGTCGACCTCCTCGCAGAACCCCTGGAGGTAGAGGATGCGCCGCGCCTGGGGCGCGTAGAGCCGGAAGAGCTCGGCACGCGCCTCTGGCTGTCCCCTTCGCAAGCGGTCGATGAGACCGTGCGGCAGTTCCTCTATTGCCTTCCTCCTGGCTCAGAGACGCTCGTGCGGCCCGGTCGGTTCGTCGCGCCGGACGCGAGAAGTATAGCGCGGCGGCCGCCGTGGCCGGAGGGGGTGGCGGGACCGGAGTGTCGTCCGGGTCGGGCGCCGCCCTCAGGCAAAGCCGAGGCGACGCACCTCTTCGCTGAGCTCGTAGCCGCTCGTCTCGTGGACGCGCCTGACGACCTCCGCGGCGAGCGCCGTGATGTCGTCCGCCGTCGCGCCCGGCTCCGCGACGAGGAAGTTGGCGTGCTTCTCGCTCACGTGGGCACGTCCGACGCGCAGACCCTTGAGCCCGGCGTCCTCGATGAGGCGGGCCGCCGGCGTCTCGCGGGAGGGGTTCTTGAAGTAGCTTCCGCAGCTGGCGTACTCAAGCGGATGCTTGTTCTTGCGCAGCGCCGCGTCGTCGGCGATGCGCCGCAGCAGTTCGTGGCGGCGGCCGTGGTGGAGCTGGAACGAGGCGGAGAGGACGACGATATCGCGCCGCGTCTTGAGCAGCGAGTGCCGGTAGCCGAAGTCGAGGCGGTCCGGCTCGACGACGTGCTCCTTGCCTTCCTCGAGTACGTGGACGTCCAGGAGGCAGTCGCTCACAGATTCGCCGTAGGCACCGGCGTTGCCGACGATCGCCCCGCCCACAGAGCCCGGGATGTTGGCGGCGAAAGTGAGACCGTCCAGCCCCTGCCCGGCCAGGTCGGCGACCAGGCCGGGCAGGTCCACGCCCGCCTCGGCCCGCAGCACGTTGCCGTGCAGCGTGGTGCCTTCGTTGCGGGCGAGCACGGTGAGCCCGGGTACGCCGGCATCGCCGACCAGCACGTTCGTGCAGCGGCCCAGCACCGTGAGCGGCAGCCCGAGCTCCCGGGCGGTGAGCACGGCGTGGATGAGCACGCCTGTGGTGCCGGCGCGCACGAGGAACTCGGAGGGCCCGCCTACGCCGTAGGCGGTGAACGACGCGAGGGGTACGGCCTCTTCGAGGCCGGGCAGCTCGCGTCGCAGTACCTCGTGAGCGCGCCGGCCGGCCGCCCGCGCGGCCGTGTCCTGGTCGGGCGTCGTCATGCCCGCCATCGTAGCAGGCGCGCCGTGTTGTCGTCCGCGGGGGGTGGGGGATAGCTCAGAAGAATCCTTGACGCAGCATCCGCCCTCCCATAAACTCCTAAATCCTAGTGAGAAGTAGGAATTAGCCGATCAGCGCAGGAGCGACGTGATCCACCTCTCCACCAAGAGCGAGTACGCCATCAAGGCCCTCGTCCGGCTGGCGCTGGCGGACGGGAGGGCGCCCGTGACGGCGCGCGACATCGTCGCCTTCACGGGGGTGCCGCCCAAGTTCCTCGAGCAGGTGATGCACGACCTGCGCCAGGCCGGGCTCGTCGAGAGCCAGCGCGGCAAGGGCGGCGGCTACGTCATCGCTCGCGATCCCGCCACCGTGAGCTTCGCGGACGTGATCGACCTGATCGACGGCCGGCGGGCCGACCCCATCACCGGACCGGCAGGTTCCCCCGGCTCCAACGGCGGCAAGGGGCGAATGCGCGGCGGCGACCAGGCGGAGAGCCTGGTCGCCCCGGTGTGGCGCGAAGTACGGGAGTGCACGCGCGCCATCCTCGGCTCGGCGACTATAGCCGACGCCGCCGCCCGGGCCGCCGCGGCCCCCATGTACTACATCTGACAGGAGAAGACCGGACATGACCGACACCGACATCAGGGCCACGCAGGGGTTCGAGACCATCGCCCTGCATGGGGGTCAGGAGCCAGACCCGACGACCAACGCCCGCGCCGTCCCCATCTACCAGACGACGTCGTACACGTTCGACAGCGCCGACCACGCCGCCGACCTCTTCGGCTTGCGCGAGTTCGGCAACATCTACACGCGCATCATGAATCCGACCAACGACGTGTTCGAGAAACGCGTCGCCGCGCTCGAGGGCGGCGTCGGAGCGCTCGCCTTCAGCTCGGGGTCCGCCGCCGTGACGTTCAGCATCCTGAACATCGCCGGCGCCGGCGACCACATCGTGAGCGCCAACAGCCTGTACGGCGGCACCTACAACCTCTTCGTGCACACGCTGCCGCGCTTCGGCCTCGAGATCGACCTGATCGACCCCGCCGATCCAGAGAGCTTCCGCCGCGCGATCAAGCCGAACACCAAGCTGCTCTATGCCGAGACGGTCGGCAATCCCAAGCTGGATACGCTCGACATCGAGGCCGTGGCGGCGATCGCCCACGAGGCCGGCATTCCGCTGATCGTGGACAACACGATGGCGACCCCGTACCTGATCCGGCCGTTCGACCACGGCGCCGACGTCGTCGTCCACTCGGCGACCAAGTTCATCGGCGGTCACGGCACATCCATCGGCGGCGTGGTCGTGGACTCGGGCAGGTTCGACTGGGCTCAGAATGACAAGTTCCCGGGCCTGGTTGAGCCGGACGCGAGCTACCACGGCCTGCGGTTCTACGACGCGCTCGGGCCGATCGCCTACATCGTCAAGCTCCGCGTGAGTCTGCTGCGCGACGTCGGCGCGGCCCTCTCGCCGTTCAACGCGTTCCTCTTCCTGCAGGGCCTCGAGACGCTGCCGCTGCGTATGGAGCGGCACAGCCAGAACGCGCTCGGTGTCGCTCAGTTCCTGGAGGAGCACCCCAAAGTCTCGTGGGTGCTCTACCCGGGCCTCAAGGGTCACCTCACGCACGGGACCGCGTGCAAGTACCACTATCGCGGGCTGTTCGGGGCCATCGTGGGCTTCGGGATCGCCGGCGGCCGCGAGGCGGGCCGGCGCTTCGTGGAGAGCACGCAGCTGCTCTCGCACCTCGCCAACATCGGCGACGCCAAGTCGCTGGCCATCCACCCTGCCACGACGACGCACTCGCAGCTCAGCGCGGAGGAGCAGCTGGAGTGCGGTGTGAGCGACGACTTCGTCCGCCTCAGCATCGGCATCGAGACGCTGGAGGACATCGTCGGCGACATCGACCAGGCGCTCGCGAAAGCCTGACCGCCGGCGAGCCGGCTGCGTTTCGATAGAATCGCCGGAGCCATGACCGAGAAGAAGCCCGTAGCCCGCAAGGAGATCGGCGACGTCGCCATGGGGTACGACGACGACGCCGGCAGCGCCGGCCTCGTCCGCACCAGGTACGTGACGTTCGACCAGCCCGGCCAGGAGCTCGCCCTCGAAGGGGGCGGCACGCTGGCCCCGTTCACACTCGCCTACGAGACCTACGGGGCGCTGAGCGAGGCCAGAGACAACGCCGTGCTCGTCACGCACGCGCTCTCGGGCGATGCACACGTGGCAGGGCGCCACAGCGCGGGCGACAAGCGCCCGGGCTGGTGGGACATGGTGATCGGCCCGGGCAAGGGCCTGGACACAGACAGGTACTTCGTCATCTGCGCCAACGTCATCGGCGGCTGCAGCGGCAGCACGGGTCCCTCGTCCGAGGATCCCGCGACCGGCAAGCCCTACGGCACGGACTTTCCGATGATCACCATCAAGGACATGGTGAACGCGCAGATGATGCTGCTCGACCATCTGGGCATCGGCAAGCTGCTCGCCGCCGTCGGCGGATCGATGGGCGGCATGCAGGTGCTGGAGCTCGCGATCTCCCACCCGGATCGCACGCACCTCTGTGTGCCGCTGGCCACCGCGGCGCGTCAGCCCACCATGGCGATCGCCTTCAACGAGGTCGGCCGCCAGGCGATCATGGCAGACCCCAACTGGCGCGGCGGCCACTACTACGGTGGCAAGTCGCCGTCCAAGGGGCTAAGCGTCGCGCGCATGGTCGGCCACATCACCTACCTCAGCGACGAAGCGATGGAGGAGAAGTTCGGTCGCCGTCTGCAGGACATCCACGACTACACGTTCACGTTCTCGGCCGACTTCGAGGTGGAGAGCTACCTGCGCCACCAGGGGCTGAGTTTCACCGGCCGGTTCGACGCCAACACGTACCTGTACATCACGCGCGCGCTGGACTACTTCGACCTTGCGCGCGCACACGGCACGCTGGTCAAGGCGTTCGAGGACGTCAGGTCGCGGTTCCTCGTCATGGGGTTCAGCAGCGACTGGCTGCACCCGCCGTACCAACTCAAGGAGATCGTCAGCGCGCTGCGCGCGACGCACAAGCACGTGAGCTACTACGAGGTCGAAAGTCACTACGGCCACGACGCCTTCCTGCTCGAGCGCGAGAAGATGGAGGGCATCATCGCGGCGTTCCTCGCCAGCGGCGCGAAGTCGTACCACAAGTAGGGGAATCCACGTGCAGCGACGCATCGACTACAAGCTCATCGAGGACCTCGTGCCCGACGGCGCGACGGTGCTCGACCTCGCCTGCGGCGACGGGGGGCTCCTCAGCGAGCTCATCGCCGAGAAGCACGTGCGCGGCAGCGGCGTGGAGATCGACCAGGCCGCGGTGGAGAAGTGTATCGGCCGCGGCCTCTCCGTGTTCCACGGCGATCTCGACGCCGGCCTCGCCGACTTCGACGACCAGTCGCACGACATCGTCATCTTGAGCCTCAGCCTCCAGCAGCTCCGCCGGCCGCGGATGATCGTTCGCGAGATGGTGCGCGTCGGGCGGCTCGCCATCGTCAGCTTCCCCAACTTCGCCCACTGGGTCCCCCGCGCCCAGCTGGTCCTGCGCGGGCGCATGCCCGTCTCGCACGACCTTCCATACCAGTGGTGGGACACGCCCAACATCCATCTCTGCACCATCCACGACTTCCGCAAGCTTTGCCGTGAGGAGGGCCTCTGCATCGAGCATGAGCTCTACCTGACTTCCGTGGACAAGGACCCGCCTGCTCGCCTTGCCGCGCCCAATCTTCTGGCGCGCATCGGCATCTTCGCCGTCTCGCGCTGCTGACAGGGTCCTGTGCGGGCAGGGGGCGCCGACGCCCGCCGGCCGGTGTTCGGGCGGGTTCACGGCGGGCGGCTTTCGAGGCCTTCCAAACGCGGGTACACTGTCTGTACGCTCTGCGCCTCAGAGACCGGCGCGAACGGCAGAAGGGGCGCATCCCGTCACACCACCGAGCACCGGAGCGATGCGCTTCAAGATCAAAGGAGAAGGATAGTGCCTCAGGGTAAAGTCAAGTGGTTCTCGACCGAGAAGGCGTTCGGCTTCATCGAGCAGGAGAACGACAACGACATCTTCGTGCACGTTACCGGCTTGGCCGACGGCGTGACCGCGATCGACAAGGACCAGCTGGTCGAGTACGAGGTCGAGCAGGGTCGCAAGGGGCCGCAGGCCACGAACGTCCGGCCCGCAAGTGCCGCGCCAGCGCCGGCCGCTGACGCCGAGCCCGAGCCGGAGACCGAATCCGAGTCCGAGCCCGAGACCGAGTCCGAGCCCGAGGCCGAGGCCGAGGCCGAATAAGGCTCTGAGCTCTTGACCACGGGCCGGCCGCCGGGGGATCGCTCGGGATCCGGCAGCCGGCCCGTGGTCGTTCCTGATTCCAGCGGGCAGAACCCGGGCGGAGACCACCGAGGGAGGTGCGATGCTCGACATCATCCACTGGCTCGGTCACGACTCGTTCCGTCTGGACGGCAGCGTGACCGTGTACGTCGACCCCTGGAAGCTGCCGGCCGGGCAGCCGCGGGCCGGCCTCATCCTTGTCACCCACGACCACTACGATCACTTGAGCCTCCCGGACATCGAGGGGATCGCAGGTCCGGACACCGTGGTCGTCGGTCCGGCCTCCGTCACCGTCCAGGTCAGGGACCTCGAGACGGTCACTCTTGCGCCGCGAGGCCGCGCGCAGGTCAGCGGAGTGGACGTGGAGGCTGTGGCCGCGTACAACCTGGACAAGTTCCGCGCCCCAGGCCAGCCGTTCCACCCCAGGGAAGCTGGCCATCTGGGCTACGTCTTCACGCTCGACGGCGTGCGTTACTACCACGCCGGCGATACGGACGCGGTGCCGGAGATGCGCGACGTGCGCTGCGACGTCGCCCTGCTGCCGGTCAGTGGCACCTACGTCATGACGTGCGACGAGGCCTGTGACGCCTGCGACATGGTCACCGCGCAGGTCGCCGTGCCGATGCACTACGGCGACATCGTCGGCGACGCCGCCGCCGCCGAGCGCTTCCGCGACAAGTGCAGCATCCCAGTGACGATCCTGCCGCTCGAGCGCGAGTGACCGACCACGACAGACTGTGGCTGCGGTTCCACGACCACGACGTGCGAGCGCGATGCGCGGGCGGTGCCCCCGTGTGTGGCACCCGGTGGCCAACGCGGGCATCGGGCCGCTCCCCTTCTACCTGGTAGCCGCACCGCCGGTGGAGGACGACGCCGAGATCGCCGGCTGATCGCCTCCGACTCTCACGGGCCGTCGGGCGGCCCGGCTCAATCCTCGAGCCACTCCAGGATCACGGCCTCCTCCGGGCAGGCCTCCTCGGCGCGCTCCACCGCCGCCCAGAGCGTCTCGTGAGGCTCCGCCTCCAGCACGTCGGGGAGCCCCTCGTCGTTCATCATGAACACCTCGGGGCACACCTGCTCGCAGGCGCCGACGCCCGTGCACCGGTCGTAATCGACCCTGACTCTCAGCCTGCGTACCATTTGCCCGAGTCTATCGCGTGCCGCGCCGCGGCGGCTCCCGGCGTCGTTTCGCGCCGCGACCGGCCAGGGTATGCACAGCGCCGAAGGACGGCGCGGGTCGTCTGCGGGCGCCGCGTCGCCGACGGTGAAGGAGGGGACTCGCATGCTCAGAGAAGGCGACAGGGCGCCGGCCGTCACCGGCACCTCGTACGACGGGGCCAGCTTCGACCTTGGCGCGCCGGGCAAGCACACGGTCCTCTTCTTCTATCCCAAGGCCAACACCGGGGGCTGAACGACCGAAGCCGTTGAGTTCAACGGCCTGCTGGTCGAATTCGCCGCGCTGGGCATCCAGGTCATCGGCGCGAGCGTGGACAAACCCGCGGCAAACGAGCGCTGGGCGCAGAAGTACGACCTGAGGATGCCGCTCATCAGCGATCACGGCGAGCACACCGTGGCGAGTGCCTTCGGCGTTTCGCGGCCAATGGTGGGCGTGGCCAAGCGCACTACGTGGCTGATCGACCCAGAGGGGACGCTGCGCAAGGTCTACCCCGCCGTGAAGCCCAAAGGCCACGCGGCTGCCGTGCTGGCCGACTGCAAGGAGATCTGGGGCTGAGACGACGAGGAGGGCGGGCGCAGCGCCCCGCCCGCCCCTCCGGGCCTGCTACAGGCCGGCAGGTTCGTCGCGCGGGCCGAAGTAGGCCGGCGCGTCGATCATGAAGATGCGGCCCGACCAGCGCTCGCTCGCCGGCGTGGCCGCCTCGGCGTTGTCGATGGCGGCGATGCGGGCGGTCATGTCGTCGCAGTAGTGGACGATGACCGCCTCGCGGGTCTGCGGCACGACGGGGCTGCCCTTCTCGCGCATGCCGTGGTGCGAGACGATGATGTGACGCAGCCGCAGCGCCGCCTCGGGCGGGAAGTCAGGGTCTTCGTCGATGAGGTCGCGGACCAGGTCGTGGCCCATGACGATCTCGCCGTGCAGGCGCCCTGCGTCGGTCATCTGCGGCGTCAGCCCCCCATTCGTGTAGGCGAGCGTCTTGCCGATGTCGTGCAACAGGGCGCCGGCGACGACGATGTCGCGGTCCACGTGCTCGAACCGAGAAGCCACACCGGTCGCCGCCTCGGCGACGATGAGCGAGTGCTCGAGCAGTCCGTGCCGGTAGGCGTGGTGGTTGCGCACGGCCGCCGGCGCGACCAGAAACGTCGCACCGGGCTCCCGCGTGCCGTCAAAGGCGCGCTCGAGCAGGGCGCGGAAGTGCGGCTCCTCCACGGAGTCGATGAGAGCGTGGAGCCGCTCCGCCAGCTCCGCGGTGCCTACGGGCGAGACCGGCACGAGGTCTGCTGCGTCGTACTCGTCGTCTCCGGCGGGGCGCAGTCTGCGCACCTGCACCTGGGCGCCGTACTGTGGGTGCACGCTGTAGGTGCCGCCGACCACGACGACATCACCGGCGCAGATCTCCAGAGCCTCCTCAGAAGGGTCGAAGTGGATGGCCGCGACCTCGCCGCTCGCGTCGCGCAGCTTGAGACGCAGGTACGCCTTGCCGTTGCGGTCCGTCGCGGTGGTCTTCTCGGAACAGGCGTACGCGCCATCGACGGCCTGTCCGCTCTCGAGTGTGATGATGGCGCAGCGGCCGTCCGCCGTGCCAGGGATGCTTGCTTGATCGTTCACTGCCGTCTCCTTGGTCCCGGACAGGGTACCAGACCGCCCGGACGGCGGCCCCCCGGATGGGGTTCACGTTGCAGGGGCGCCGGACGTGCCGGCGGCACTGCGCGCGGCGCGCGACGTCGCCGCCCGCGCCGGGTGTGCCCGCGCCGGTTGCGCGCCACGGGGCGGCCAGGCCGGCCGGCCTGGCGTGGATGTGCCGGGGGCCACCGGGTCAGGAGCCGGCGGGGCGCTTCTTGCCTGCCGGCCGCGGGCCGGCCGATGAAGGCTTCGAAGCCTTCTTGGGCGTCGAGCCGGCCTTGTGGGACGTCGCCTTACTCGCGGCGGCCTTTCCTGACGGCGCCTTCTTCGCCACAGGCTTCCCGGGCGGCGCCTTCTCGCCGCCGGCCGTCGTCGTCTTGGCGGAGGCCTTGCGCCGCGCGCGCTTCCGCATCGGCGTCGCGGAAGGCTCCGCTTCCGCCGCCGCTACTGTCTCGTCCGCGGCCACCGTCCCGACCTCGGCGTCTCGTGCCTCGGCCTCGACCGCCGCCTCCGCCTGCGCGGCTGCCATCACGTCGGCTGGCGCCACCGTCACGGGGCCGCCGGCCGTCTGCACCGTGGTCGCCGTCGCCTTCGTCGCGGGTGACTCCGCAGCGGCGGCCGGGACGGCGGTCGTTGTCTCCGCGGCGCGCACGTCCGCCCCTGTGGAGCCTGACGGGGAGGAGGTCGCCCCAGGCGGCGCGGGGGACGGCGGGGTCACCGGCCCCGACGCCTCGCCACGCAGAGCGGCGATCTCAGCCTCTTTGGCACGCACGTCCGTCACAGTCACTTTCACCCGTCCGACCGCGTACACCAGCTCCGGATGATCGAGCTCGCCGCGCTCAGTTAGCGAGAAGGCGGCGTGTCCCAGTTCACGCTCCGCCTTCTTCAGGTCGTTCTGCAGTACCACGAGGCGCGCCTGCGCTGCCGTGACCTTGCCGGCGCGCTCGGCGTCGGCGGCGAGGGCGCCGGCCTTGTCCTTGACGCTGTCGAAGAAGCCCATTGTCGTCCCCTGTCGTCTCCTGCCGGCCGGGCCGGCGTCTCTCGGCCTCAGTGTCTCGCCTCAGCCCTCCGGCGTCCAGAGCCCGGCCGTCTGGCAGGCGGCTTCGCCGCGCATTACGCTGCGCGTCGCTCCCACCGTCACCCCGACTTGAGAAGCAGGCGCACTTACGCCAGTCTTGGGGAACACTGCAGGGGGTGGCGCGGGCGCCACCCCCTGAGACGGATGACCTACTGCTTCGAGGAGACGATGACGATGCAGCTCGGCGGCATGGCCTTGCGAGACGGAGTCCTTCTGCAGAGCGACGGCTACTGGGCGGCCGCCGTGCGTGAGGCGGGCGGCGGGATCAAGGTCGTGTCCGGCGCCAAGGCGCGGCTGCCGGGTCGTGAGACCCTGCGTCACGTCCCGGTGGTGCGCGGCGTGGTGCGGCTCGGCGAGGCGTTGGCCGTGCTGCCGTCAGTGCGCCGCGCCACGGGCGCGCCAGTGCTGCCGCAGGAAGACCCCAGACTGCTAGCTGCGACGGCGGCCAGCGCAGCCGCGACGGTCGTGCTGCGCGCGTCGCGACGAGGCTCGCCGGTGCTCCGCGAGCTGGCCGTGGCCGGCGTCAGCCTCGCGCCGGTGCTGCTCGCCCTGCGCGACTCGAGGCTCTCCCGCTACCACGGCGCCGAGCACAAGAGCGTCGCCGCCTACGAGAGCGGCGGAGACGCCGCCGCAGCGGAGAAGGAGCACGCCCGCTGCGGCACCAATCTTGTAGCGCCCATGGTGGCCACGAGCCTGGCGACCAGCTTGTTGCTGCGGGCCGCCGGCAAGGAGCGGCAGCCGCTCGCGACATTCGTCGCGGGGCTCGCGAGCATCGGCACGGCCATGGAGCTGTTCTCGTGGATGGCGCGCCATCCGGACCACCCCCTGGCGCGCACGCTCGGTCGGCCGGGACTGGAGATGCAGCGGCTGTTCACGACGAGCGAGCCAACCGAGGACCAGCTCGACGTGGCCGACGTGGCGCTCAAGGAGCTGCTGCGGCTGGAGGACGAGGCGCCCGCCGCCTGACGCTGCACCCCGTGTGCGAGAGGCTGGGGGTCGGCCGACGCGTGGCCGGCCGCCGGGTCGTCAGTCGGCGGGTTCGCGCTCGGCGAGCCGCTTGCGCCGCCGTTCCGCCGCCTTCTCGTGCCAAACCCTCTGCTCGTCCGTGGCCGGCGTGAACTGAGGCACGGGAATGGGTCTGCCCGTCCCGCTGAGCGCGACGAAGACCAGATAGGCGGAGTTGGTGTGCGTGACCATGCCGGTCGTCAGGTCCTCGGCCTCGACGCGCACGCCCACTTCCACCGACGTCTTGCCGGCGTAGTTGACATTGGCGAGCAGGCGCACCAGGTTGCCGACCTGGACGGGGTGGTGGAAGTCGATGCGGTCGATGGCGGCCGTCACGATGTTGGTGCGACAGAAGCGGAAGGCGCAGGCGCCGGCCGCCTCGTCGATGAGCTTCATGATCACGCCGCCGTGGATGTTGCCGAGGTAGTTGGCGTCCATGGGCTGCATGAGGTGGGTGAGGATGAGGCTGGTCTCGCTGCCGCGCGGCAGTGGTTCGTTCATGAGGTCACCTTGTGTGCGGCGGGGGGGGTCAAATGTCGAACGAGCCCGGAGCGCGTCGCCGCCGCCGGTCCCGAGACTGGCGGGCCCCGCCGCCCGAGCGGTCGCTGCGCCGCTCGCCGTGCCGGCGATCCATGATGACCTTGACGTTCGGGTTGTCCCGATAGTGCTCCACGAGCCGCCTGAAGGCGTCTTCGCCGAGCTCAGGTGGTACCACGCAGTAGATCACGGCGCCTCCCCAAGGCTTGGGGGCAACGGTAGCACATCGCCGGCGCCCGGGGCCAGAGTCGACGGGCGTTCCGTGAGCCTGCGCGCGGCCGCGTCTGCAGCGCCGCGCGAGACGGAGCGGACCGGTTGCGCGGAGGGAGAAGAAAGGGCCGGCACGGCGCTGCGCTGGGCGCCGGTCCGGCCCTCCTGAAGGGGGTACCGAAGACCATATCGGCAGTCTCGTGCGAACCTTGAGCTGTCCGCGTCGCGGACCGCGTACCGTCTGGTAAGCTACCGGCACACGCGGCAGCGGCTTGGACTTGGGGGGTCACGTGTTCCCGTGCTTCGGCGAGATCGTGGACGGCGTCCCGGCGTTCGAGCGCTACCTGCGCCTCGACGAGCTGGAGAGCTCCACCGACCGTCTCGTCGCCCTGCATCCGGAGATCGAAGTGTGGCCGCCGAGCTCGTCCGGGGCCGGGCGCCCCATCCGCTGCCTCGAGATCCGCGGCGGCCCCCTTCGGGCGCGTCCGCGGCCCCCAGCCACCCGCAGGGCGCCTTGAGCGTGTCCGCCGAGAGCGAGCGCCTCCGGCTCGCCGTCGAGGCCGGCGCCGAGATCACGCGGGCGCTCGCCGGCGACGACGCGCCTGCGGCTATCGTCCGACGCGTCGCCCAGGCGCTGGACGCCTGGGAGTGCGACCTTTTCGAGTACGACCCGGAAAGTCGCACACTCACGCTGACGGCGCTCTGGGCACGGGAGGAGACCGAGGCGGACCGCGGGTGGGTTGGGGTCATCCCGATCGACGACCGGCCAGGCTTTCTGCCGATCATCGGCGAGGGGACCTGCCTGGTATCCGATCTGGACGATCCGGATCTGGACTCCGCCGACAGGGCCGTCATGCTCGAATGGGGGGTGGTGTCCACCCTCACCGTGCCCCTGGGCTATCGCGACGAGGGCATCGTCGGGTGCCTGAGGCTGATCGAGAAGCGCGAAGGGCGCCGGTTCACCTCCGAGGATTGTGAACTCGTCACGCTGCTCGCCGGCCCGGCCGCGCTCGCCGTGCGGCATGCCCGCCTCTTTCGCCTGCAGCAAGAGCAGAACCGGTACCTGACCTCGCTGCTGGAAACGGCGCGCGCCATCACCTCCAGCATCACGCTGGAAGACTCATTGGCCCTCATCTGCCGGACGGCGGCGGGCGCGCTGCAGACGGACGAGTGCGTGGCCTACGAGTACGACGAGGGCCACGACGCGCTCGTCTGTCGCGCGTTCCATGGCGTGGACGGCACGCCCCCCGCCCTCGACGAGGCCGGGGTCTATGCGCTCGACGACTACCCCAGCGACCGGGAGGTCCTGGAGAACGGCGAGGTGGTGCACGAGAGCATCTCGGATGAGCACTTGGCCGAGGACGTCCGTACCTCGATGGAGGAGTGGGGGGAGAAGGCGTGCCTCAACGTGCCGCTCATCGTCGAGGGGGAGCGGCTCGGTCTTCTCGTGCTCATCGAGACGGGGCGCGAGCGGGTTTTCGGCCCTGCCGAAATGGAGCTCGCGCGCGCCCTTGGCGAGCAGGCCGCCGTCGCCATCCGCCACGCGCGTCTGTACCGGCGAGGGGAGCGCCAGAACGAGCGCTTCGCCGCGCTCCTCGAGACCAGCCGCGTGCTCGTCTCCTCACTGGATGTCGACGCCGTTCTCGGAGAGGTGCGGCGGGAGGTGGCCGGCCTGTTCTCGGTGACCGGCGACGAGATCACGTTGCTGTTGAGGCGCGGAGAGGCCTTTGTCCCCTTCGACCCCGGGCCACGCGGGCCTGGCGGGGGAGACATTCCCGCGGTCGAACTGGACGAGCTCCAATGTCGCGCCGTGGAGACGATCGTCCCGGCGCGCGACGTGGAGGACGGGCGGGCGCGTCTCGTGGTCCCGTTCGTCTCTGGGCGCGAGGCTGAGGGCTTGCTCGATTTCCGCGCGCGCGAGGGTGAGACCATCGGCGACGACGAGCTCGAGCTCCTGCAGGTGCTGGGCAGCCAGGCGGCCGCGGCGCTCGCCAACGCGGCACTGTATCGCACGCTCGAGCGCCAGGCCATCACCGACGGCCTTACCGGCCTCTACAACCACCGCTACTTCTACGAGCGACTCAACCAGGAGATCGCCCGGGCCCAGCGGTACGGGTTGCCGATGTCGCTGCTCATGATAGACATCGACGACTTCAAGCACTTCAACGACCGCTTCGGCCACCCCGCCGGCGACCTCGTGCTCGTCGAGGTCGGACACATCCTCGGCGCCAACACCCGCGCCGGCATCGACCTCGCGGCGCGTTACGGCGGAGAGGAGTTCGCCGTGGTGCTGCCCAACACGGCGCGCGACGGCGCTCAAGTGGTCGGGGCGCGGCTGGCGCGGCAACTCTGCGAGCTGCCCGGCGCGCCACTCCCCAACCCCGACGGCGCTCTGGACGTCGGCGAGCGCATCCGCGCCTCTGTGGCCGGCACCTCGCTGCCCGGGGTGGATGACGACACCAGGATCACGGTGAGCATCGGCGTCGCCTGCTTCCCGGAGGCGGCCGGGGGTCCGGGAGAGCTGGTGCGCAGCGCCGACAAGGCGCTGTACCTCGCCAAGCGGCTCGGCAAGAACCGCGTGGAGGTGTTTGGTGACTGAGCGTGGGGACGGCGGATCCTCCGCTCGCGACCCGTACGCCCTGGTGCTCGAGGTGGGGATCACCCTCGCCTCCAGCCTCGACCCGGACGAGGTCACGCAGACGATCGCCCGGCAGGTGGGCGAAGCGCTCGACGTCCAGTGGTGTGACATCAACGAGTACGATCCCGAGGCGAGGACCTTCACCTACGTCGCCATCTGGTCGCAGGAGCTTCGCGGGAAGGACGTGGACTACCTGGGCACAGTCGTCAGCCTGGACGACCGTCCGGAACGCGACGCGGTGCTTCGCCGGGGAGACCTCCTCGAGAGCTACGTCGACGACGATGACCTCGACCCCCGGGAGCGCGAGGTCATGGTCAAGTACGACGAGAAAGCGGTCATGGAGGTGCCGCTTACCTTCGGCGGCGAGGCGCTCGGTGTGCTCGGGGTCATCGAGTCGCGTCGCAACCGCCGGTTCACGGAAGACGAGAAGGAGTTGTTGGGCCTGCTCGCCGGGCCGGCGGCGACGGCGCTCGGCAACGCGCGCCTGTTCAGAAGGCAGCAGGAGCAGGCGCGCCGTCTGGCCACGCTGCTCGACGCGAGCGGCGCCCTCGCCGCCTCGGTGGACCTCGACGAGGTACTCGCGGGGGTGGTCCGTCTTGCCGCGGACGCAGTGGACGCGACCTACGCCACCGTCTACGAGTATCGCCCGCACCACGACGCGCTGGTCTACCGCGCCGACCACTCGCGGCTGTCGTCGCCATCCGGCGTCGTCGACGACGCGCTGGGAACCACCTACCCGCTCGCCGACTGTCCCGGTGAGCGAGCTATCCTGGAGTCGCCTCGCGCCGTGCAGGAGGACATCTCCGACGCTGGGCTCGCACCTGACCGCCGGCGCACCATGGAGGCATGGCGGCAGAAGACCTGCCTCAGCCTGCCCTTGCGCTCTGGGGGCGCCACACAGGGCATCCTGCGCCTCACGAAGACCGACGAGGAGCGCCGCTTCACCCGGTACGAGCTCGAGCTCCTCGAGGCGCTGGCGGAGGCGGCCGGAGCCGCCATCCACAACGCGCGGCTCTTCCGTGTGCAGGAAGAGGAGAGTGAGCGCCTGCTCGAGCTGCTCGACGTCAGCCACCTGCTCACCTCGACGTTCGACAGGCGCTCCGTCGTGGCGACTCTGCGGGAGGGGTCCGAGAGGCTGCTGGCGGGCGGAGCGGCAGCGCAGGTCTGGCTGCGCGGCGCCGACGGCGGGCTCCAACTAGCTTCAGGCGAGGGCGGCCGGGAGTCCCGCGAACTGGCTCAGGAGGCTCTCGTCTCGCGCCAGACGGCCGACGTCGTCGCGTACGAGCGCTCGGGCGTCGCTGTCCCCCTCGCCGTCAAGGACAGCCCGGAGGGAGCGCTCGTGGTCGAGGTCCGGGGGCATCGCACGTTCTCATCGGGCGAGCTCGAGGCGCTCCAGGTCCTCGCCAACCAGGCCGCCGCGGCGCTCGAGAACGAGCGGCTGTACCGGCGCGCCGAGCGAGAGGCCATCCGCGACGGCCTCACGGGGCTCTACAACCACCGCCACTTCCAGGAGCGCTTGCGCCAGGAGTGTCGCCGCTCCGAGCGGTACGGCACACCGCTCTCGCTGCTGATGCTCGACCTCGACGACTTCAAGTCCTTCAACGACCAGTTCGGACACCAGACCGGTGACGAGGCGCTGCGCGAGGTGAGTCAGATCCTCTTCGCCGTCACGCGCCGCGGCGTCGACCTCGCCGCGAGGTACGGCGGCGAGGAGTTCGCCGTGATCCTGCCGCATACTCCCGCCACAGACACGCCGCTGGAGGGTGCGGAGGGCGGCGCCGACCACGCCGCCGCCGAGGCGCCGCCGCCGGCCGGCGCCGGCGCCCTCGTCGTCGCCGGGCGCATCCGCACGGCGATCTCCGGCCACGCGTTTCCCGGCCATGGCGGCCGCCGTTGCGCACACACCACCGTGACCGTCGGTGTGGCCGACCTGCGCGCCGGCGAAGACGCGGTCGGGCTCGTTGCCGCTGCGGACGCGGCTCTATTCGAGGGTAAGCGCGCCGGGCGCGACCGGGTGGTCAAACGTGACGACTGACCCGCGGCTCGAGACGAGCGCCGCCGGTGACCGTCGGGAGGGAGGGAATGCCTTCTCCCTGGCCTCAGACGTCAGCCAGGCGATCGCCGCCAGCCCCGGGCTGGACGAGATGTTCGAGGCCATCGCGCGGCGCGTGGCCGAGGCGCTCGACGTCTGGGAGTGCAACATCTACGAATACCGTCCGGAGACGGACACGCTGGTGGCGACCGCGTTCTGGGCGAGTGAGGTCACTCCCGAGGACGAGGCATGGCTCGGCACCGTCTACCCAGTCGCGGATCGGCCCAGCTACCAGCTCTTGCTGGCCGAGCGGACAGTCCGCGAGCGCCAGCTGGATGACCCGGAGACCTCCGCCGCCGACGTCGCTTCCATGGAGCGCTGGGGCGAGCGGAGCGTCCTCTCCGTCCCGCTGGTGTTTCAGGACGAAGTGGTCGGCGCGCTCACTCTGGTCGAGAAGCGCGCCCCTCGTCGCTTCGGAGACGAAGACCTGCACCTGCTGGGGCTGCTGGCCGTGCCTGCGGCCGTGGCCGTCCACACGGCGCGCACGCTGCGCCGCGAGGCGGAGCAGGCGCGCCGCCTCGGTGCGCTGCTCAGCGCCAGCCGCGCCATGACCTCGACCATCGACCTGGACGATCTCCTCGCGGCCATCACCCGCGTGGCGCGGGAAGCCCTGGACACGGCGGAGTGCTCCATCAACACGTACGACGCCGAGACGGACACCATGACAGTCGTTGCGCTCGTGCAGCGTTCTCCGGAGCCCGGCTGGGAACGCTGGATCGGGCGCACGTACTCACTGGACGAGTTCCCCGCCGACCGCCGGATACTGCTCGAGGGGAGGATCGTGGAGGAGCGCGTCTCAGATCCGGACATGGACGAGAAGAACCGTGCCGACATGATCGAGAACGGGGAGATGTCGTTTCTCAACGTGCCGCTCGTCTACGAGGAGGAGCCGATCGGGTTCCTGGTCTTCATCGAGACCGAGGTGGAGCGGCGCTTCTCGGAGGAGGAGCGGCTGGTGGCGGCCGCCCTCGGGGAGCAGGCGGGGGCGGCCATCCACCACGCGCAGTTGTTGCGGCAGACGGCCGTCCAGAACCGGCAGCTCGAGCTGCTCCTCGAGTCCACGCGCGCGATCAGCTCCAGTGTGGACCTCGATGAGGTGCTGGACGCCGTCGCGCGCACGGCGGCGGAACTGCTGGCGAGCCAGGAGTGCCAGATCCAGGAGTACGATCCAGTCGCCAACACCGTCCGGCCTATCGCGCTGTGGCAACGCACCCTCGATGAGAAGGCGCGCGCCAGCCTGGGCGAGCTGTTCTCTCTGGACGTCGAGCCGAACGAGCGCGAGTTTCTCGAGGCGGGGGAGGTGCTCGAGCAGCTGTACTCGGATCCCGGCCTCCCGGCCACCACGCGCGCGCTGTTCGACAAGTACGGCGACCGTGCGTACCTCAACGTCCCGCTGGTGTTCAGCGGTCAACCCGTCGGCCTGCTCGTGCTCGTTGAGAAGGAGCAGGAGCGCCACTGGACGGAGGACGAGGTGGCGCTCGCGAAGGCGCTGGCGGAGCAGGCCGCCGTGGCCATCGAGCACGCGCGCCTGTACAAACGCGTCCAGGACCAGGCCGTCACCGACGGCCTCACGGGCTTGTACAACCACCGTCACTTCTACGAGCGTCTCGAGCACGAGGTCGCCCGCGCACGCCGGTACGGGACGCCCGTCTCGCTGCTCATGATCGACCTCGACGACTTCAAGGCATTCAACGATCGCAACGGCCACCTTGCCGGCGACGCGGTGCTGCGCGGGCTGGCGGCCGTCCTCCGCTCGGAACTGCGCCAGCACCTGGACCTTGCGGCGCGATACGGCGGTGAGGAGTTCGCGGTGATCCTGCCCAACACGCCGCTGACCGCCGCGGGCGAGGCCCAGATGGAGCTGGATCTGAGCGGGCGTCTCTCGGGGGCCCGCGGTGGAGAGCCCCCGCCTCCGCCGCCCGGACACGTCGGCGGCGCCGAGCAGGTGGCCGGGCGCATCCGCTCCAGGGTCGCCGGCATGCGCTTCGTGGCGGCGGACGGCTCCATGTTGCCGGCGCTCACGGTGAGCATCGGCGTCGCCGTCTTCCCCGTGCGCACGAGCTCGCCCGAGGACCTCGTGGGGCACGCCGACGCCGCGCTCTACGCGGCCAAGCGTGCCGGGAAGGACAGGGTCGAGATCTATGGCTGAGGCACGCCTCGCCGCGGTGGCCGGCCGCGACGTGGCCGGCCTGCTGCGGGGGGTCGTCGCGGACGTCGGAGAGGCTCTCGATCTCTGGTCGGTGGACCTGTGGACCTTCTGCGGCGACACGGACACGCTCGAGTGCCGCGCCTACTGGTGCCGCGACGCCGCGGCGGCGCGGTACAACGATTGTGTCGGCGCCGTTGTCGGGCTCGACCAGAGCGGCGACCTCCGCCGCCTGGTGCTCGCAGCGGAGGTCGTGGAGCGGCACGTCGGCGACGCCCTCTCAGCAGCCGAGTCGGCCGCGCTCGCTCAGGCCGGCTTCTCCCTTCGGATCGACGTGCCGTTGCTCGCCGGCGCGGAGGTGCTCGGCGTGCTCAGCCTCTCCGACACTCGCGAGGGTCGCCGGCTCTCAGTTGAGGAACGCGCCCGCCTGGGGACACTTGCCCGCTTGGCTGCCGCGCTGCTGCGCGCGGTGCGCATCGGCGAAGCCGAGGCCGAGCGGGCCGACAGCCTCTCCGGGCTGCTCGCGGCCGGCAGCGGGATGACCTCCTCCGTCTCCGCCGATGAGATCGTCGCGGCAGTGCGGCAGGAGGCGACGAAGCTGCTTCCGGGCGTGACCTGCGACGCCGACGTGGTCCTCCGGCAGGACGACGGGACGTTCGCCCACGCAGGAGTGGCTCTCGGCCAGACGACCTCAGGCTGGCGCGCGGACGCCATGGCGAGGCAGGCCACTGACCTCGGACGGCCGGAACAGGCGCGGACGACGGACGGCCGGGCGCGGCTGCTGCTGCCGCTCGCCCCCGGCGCGCGCACGGGCGGCTACCTCGAGCTGACTGCGCCCCTGCGGCGGGCGTTCCGCGCCGAGGAGGTGGAGCTCGCAGGTCTTCTGGCCGTCCAGGCGGGGGCGTCTCTCGAGCGGGCCAGGGCTTTCCGCACCCTGCAGAGCCGCTCCGCGACGGACACCGTCACTGGCCTGTACGGTCGCTGGTACTTCTATGAGCGGCTGTACGCGGAGGTCGCGCGGGCGCGGCGGTATCACCAGCCGCTGTCGCTTCTGCTGGCCGAACTCGACGGAGAGGAGGAGCTCGTCCGCGCACGCGGCCCCGTGCACCGTGACGCGGTGGTCGCCGCCGCCGCCCGGCTGCTCCTCGCGAGCCTCCGCGACAAGGTCGACGTGGCCTGCCGTCTCGGCGGGGGCCGCTTCGCGCTCCTCCTGCCGAGCACGCCACCCGGTCCGGCCGCGGCCGGTCTGGTGGCGGAGAGGATCCGGCAGAGGGTCGCAGGCACGCGCATGGCCGACGACGAGCTCGGCGCGCTCGGCAGGCACACCATGAGTCTTGGCGTGGCCGGCTTCCCAGCGGACGCCGAGGACGGGGACGAACTCGCGGCTGCGGCCGGTGACCGGCTCGCGCTGGCGCGGGCGGCCGGGGGCGACCGCCTGGAGCCGCCGCTGCCCGAGCCGGACGAAGAGGACGAGGCGCCGGGAGACGAGCCGGCCTGACGGCCGGCACCCCCGGCGCTGAACCCCTTCGCGGCTTCGCTCAGTCGATCTCCAGGCTCCACACGTTGGTGCGTGTAGTGCCCTTGGGGTGCATCCATGCGGCGCGGTACTTGGCGATGCCCATCGCCGTCGGCTGCGCCTTGACCCAGAACGTCACGACGCCGGTCTTTGCCGCCGTCGGTCAGGTGATGGCCTTGCTGCCGATCCGCTTCAAATGGCCGTCCCTGTTCCGCATGATGACGGCAGTGCGGTTGCCGTCCGCCTTCTGGGGGTTGCTGATCTTGCAGGTGAGCTTGATCAGGGCGTTTTGGGCGCGCCGCGGAGCGGTCTTCTGGCGGGCCTGCCCGTGCTCTCAGTCGGCTGCGAGCGTACTCAGCGCGTCCAGCACGGACGGGTCGCCGCCCAGCACCTGGGCGGCGGCACCCTCGACACGCGCCGCGGCGGCGGCGACGAAGTACTCCGCCGCCAGGAGCCCGCGCGCGTCGCCCTGGGCCGCGCGCATCATCAGGTAGGCGCAGTTCACGTCGATCGCCATGTCGGTGAGGCGCCGGGCGTGGAAGTCGCGGAAGCGCACGTCGTCGAGCTCTCGGACGCGCGCGGTCGCCTCCGTGAGGCGCGCGCGGGCGGCGCGCACCTTGGCGAGCAGCTCCGGCGTGGCGCCGAAGTCCTCGGCGTCGTAGCGGTCAAGGCGTCCGGCGAGTGTGCCGCCGAGGATACCGCCGATGGCAGCCACGACCTGCAACTGCGTCGTGCCCTCGTAGATGTTGGTGATGCGCGCGTCGCGGGCGTAACGCTCCACGGCGAAGTCCCTCATGTAGCCCGAGCCCCCGTGCACCTGCAGAGAGTCGTAGGCGACCTGGTTGGCCATCTCGGTGGCGCATGCCTTGGCGAGCGGCGTGTAGAGGGCGGCGAGGCGTGTGTACGTCTTGAGCTCGGCGCGCAGCGCCTTGAGGTCGGTGTCCGGCCCGTCCGGCAGCGGCTCGCCGGCCTTTTCGGCCGCCTGCAGCTGTGCGATGCGGTGTTCGAGCACCTCTTTGGTGTCTACGATGAGCGCCGTCTCGTACAGGAGCGCTCGCGACGCCGCCACGCTCACTTTCATGTCGGCCAGCAGACCCTTGACGGCGGTGAGGTCGGCGATGGGCGCGCCGAACTGGATGCGCTCGGCGGCGTACTTGGCCGCTGCCCGGTGCGCCGCCTCGGCGATACCCTGCGCCTGCGCCGCGATGGCGAGGCGCGCGCCGTTCATGAGGCTCATCACGTAGGTCGTGAGGCCCCGCCGGCGCTCGCCGACGAGGAGCGCCGGCGCGTCGTCGAACTGCAGTTCGCAGGTCGGCGAGCCGTGGATGCCCAGCTTGTCCTCAAGGCGGCGGATGCGCATGTGCTCGTCGCGCTCGTACAGGAACATGCTGAGTCCGCGCGCGTCGGTCGTGCCTTCCTCAGATCGCGCCAGCACCAGGCTGATCTGGCCGCAGCCGTTGGTGATGAAGCGCTTGACGCCGTTCAGCCGCCAGGTGCCGTCGGGCTGTTCCGTCGCCTTGAGTTGGACGTTCTGCAGGTCGCTGCCCGCCTCAGGCTCGGTGAGCGCCATGCTGCCGGTGACCTCGCCGCTGGCGAACCGCGGCAGGTACGCCGCCTTCATCCCGTCGTCGGCGAACTTGTTGACGGTCTCGCTGATGTCCTGCAGACCGAAGATGTTCATCAGGGCCGGGTCGGCGCGGCTGACCATCTCGACGACCATCACGCTGACCGAGACGGGGAAGTTGAGGCCGCCGTACCGGCGCGGCAGCGTCATGCCCATCAGGTCCGCCTGTTTGAGACGCTCGAGGCCCTCGGCGATGCCCTGCGCGTAGCAGACCTCGCCCTGGATGAGCTTGCTGCCGGCCCTGTCGACGTCCTCTGCGCGGGGCTCGATGTACTCGCCCGCGAGGTCGCCGGCGATCTCGAGCGTGCGCTCGAACGAGTCGAGCGCGTCCTCGAAGTCCTTGGGCGCGTACGCGAAGTCGCGAGCCTGTGCGTAGCCGTCCTCGCGCAGGCGCACGACGCGCGCGAGGTCGAGGCTGTGCAGGGTGTGCCGCAGGTCGGCGTTGTCGGTGAAGAAGTTGCTCACGACGCACCTCCGTCGGCCGCGGCGGACTGGGCGGGCGCGGCAAGGCCGGCCGCGGGAGCGGCGTCGCCGCCCGCGCCCTTCGTCTTGTACGCCTGGATCAGCAACGGGATGACCTTGTGCAGGTCGCCGACGATGCCGTAGTGGGCGACGCCGAAGATCGGCGCCAGCGGGTCGTCGTTGATGGCGAGGATGCGGGCGCTCTGGTCCATGCCGGCGCGGTGCTGCACGCTGCCGCTGATGCCGCAGGCGATGTACAGCTTGGGGCGGACGGTCGTGCCGGTCTGGCCGACCTGGTGGTCGTGGGCGATCCAGCCCGCATCCACGGCGGCGCGGCTGGCGCCGACCACCCCGCCGACCGTGCGGGCCAGTTCCTCGACGAGCGCGAAGCCCTCGCGCGAGCCCACGCCGACGCCTCCCGCGACGACGATGCGCGCGCCCTTGAGGTCTACGCGCTTCTCCTCCTGCACGCGCTTGACCAGCTTGACGACGAAGTCCTCGTCGCTGAGCACCACGCCGGCGCGGACGGCGATGCGCTCCTTGGCGCGCGTCACCGGAACCGCGACGATGCGTCCGTCGCGGCGCCGGTCCTCCTCCGGCATGACCATGACGCCCTCGCGGACGGTGGCCATCTGCGGCCGGTGCAGCGGGCTGATGATGGTGGCGATGATGTTGCCGCCGAACGCCGGCCGGATCTGGTACAGGAGGTCCTTGTAGTCCTCGCCCTTCAGCGAGTGGTCGCCGATGCGCAGGTCGGTGCAGTCGGCGGTGAGGCCGGTGCGCAGGGCGCTGGCCACGCGCGGCGCGAGGTCGCGGCCGGTGGTGGTGGCGCCGTAGAGGACGATCTGCGGCTCGTGTTCTCGGATGAGCGTCGTGACGACCTGCGTGTACGGCTGCGCGAGGTAGTGCGCGAGGTCGGTCTGGGCGACGAAGTAGACGGTGTCGGCGCCGCGGGCGACGAGGTCGGTGGCGACACCCTTGAGAGCGGCGCCGGCGCCGATGAGCACGGCGCCGACCTCCACACCGAGCTGGTCGGCGAGCTCGCGGGCGCGGCCGAGCAGTTCGAGACTGACTTCGGCAGCCACGCCGTCGTGCTGCTCGACGACCACCCAGACGTCGTTTGCCTTGGCGCCGTTCACCGGAGCGTCCGCCGCTTCCCTAGCCAAGGATGTGCTCCTCGATCAGCTCGTGCACGAGCTCGGCAATGCCGGCCTCGTCGGGCTCGACCATGCGCGCCTCGCTCTGGGCGAGCACGACGCTCTCGATCTCCTTGACGCGCGTCGGCGAGCCGCGCAGGCCGAGGGCCTCGCGGTCGGCGGCCAGCACCTCGTGGTCCCACTGCACGACCTTGGCGCGGCAGACGGGCTTGCCGTTGCGGCCGATCATGCACACCTCGGCGTCGTCGTGCCCCGGGTCGAGGTAGCTGTCGTCGTACTCGGGCATGGCCTCTGCGGCGATGCCCTTGTAGGTCATGACCAGCTTCACGCTCGCCGGCCGCGGGTCGTTGGCCTCGCCAGTGACGGTGAGCAGGCAGGGGAGCGGGCTGGTGAGCGTCTCGAAGCCGCCCTCGATGCTGCGCGCGGCGGTGATGCTGCCGGAAGCGGCTGCGCCGTCCGGCGCGCCGCCCTCAGCCTCGCCGTCTCCCGGCGCGACCAGCGTGTCGATGCGGCTGACGCAGGTGATCTGCGGGTAACCAAGCTTCTCGGCCGTCTGCGGACCGACCTGCGCGGTGTCTCCGTCGATCGCCTGACGGCCACAGAGCACGAGGTCGGCGCCGCCGAGCTTCTGCACGGCAAGCGAGAGAGCGTAGCTGGTGGCCAGCGTGTCGGCGCCGGCGAACGCCTTGTCGGTGAGCAGGATGACCTCGTCTGCGCCGCGGTACAGCGATTCGCGCAGCACCTGCACGGCGGCCGGCGGGCCCATGGTCACCACGGTGACGCGGGCGTCGAACCGATCCCTCAGCTTGAGCGCCTCTTCCAGCGCGTTCAGGTCTTCGGGGTTGAACACGGCCGGCAGCGCCGACCGGTTGATGGTGCCGTCCTCCTTCATGGCCTCGCCGGTCACGTTGGCCGTGTCCGGGACCTGTTTGACGAGAACGACGATGCGCAGCTGGGGCATGTCAGGCGTCCAAAGCTCGGGGATAGAGGCTGGTATGAACCACGTTCACGAAGCCGGAAGGTTACCAGATGGTCCTCGCGCGCGCACGCCCCGTGCGCAACGAGAGGAGCGGAACGGCACGACACGCACGAGCGGGGTGGCGGACGGAAGGCTCGCCGGGACGGACAACGCCGGCGAGTCGACCGGTGCGAGGTCCAGTGGGACAATCGTCGCATGACTGGGGGCCGTCATCGCCTTTTCTCCGTCGTCGCGAGCGTCGCGGCGCTCGCGTGCGCGCTGCTCGGCGCGAGCGCGTGGCTGCCGGCGGCCGCGAGCGCGGCCGGCAGCTCCGGCCCCACCGTCCCGGGACCGGTCACTCCGGCCCCGCCTGTGCTCGACGACGTCATGGGCCGGGGTGAGGCGTCGGCCCTCCCCAAGCTCCCGATCGGGCTCGGCGCCCTGCCCGGCGCCCGCGAGACGGCTGCCTTCGCCGCCGGGCGTGTGGCCGTCGGCGTCATCTTCCTCGAAAGTGACGGCAGCAAGATGACGAGCACTGAGGACTGGTCGCGCGAGGATCCACGCCTTGAGTTCGCCGGCATGGACAGGCGCCAGCTCATCGTGGCGAAGATCCAGAGCGCGCTCGACTGGTGGAACGACCGCTCGCCGGACGGCTCCCTCGAGCTCTTCATGCCCGCAGCCGGCTCCTACGGCGCGCCACAGACGATGCGCACCGGTTACGAGCCCATCAAGACGCTGATCCGCTACGGCTTCGGTGGGCGAGGCAGGGTGCTCACCGACGCCGCCTGGCGCTGGGAAGCCATGAGTGCACTGGATTTCGGCCACGATGCGCGAGACGACAGGCCGTATCCCGAGACGCTGTTCGCGAACCGGCTCCGGACCCGCAACAACGCCGACTGGGCGTTCGTGGTGTATGTGGTCGACAGTTTGCGGGACAAGGACGGTATGTTCCGAAAGGACCAGCTGGGCAACGGCGCCGTCGCGTACACCGCCGACCTCTTCGGTCCGTACTGCGTGCTCACCTACGACAACGACGGCTACGAGACGGCGTACTTCGATGCTGTGCTGGCGCACGAGATGGGCCACGTGTTCGGTGCGCTCGACGAGTACACACCGCCGGCTCGGGGCTACCCCAGCACGGGCAACCTGCGCTCGGGGTATCTGGGCGTCCTCAACGGCAACGCCGTCGTCGGCGGCAACGGAGGAGCGCGCCCCTGCATCATGCTCGGGTCCAACGCGACGCTGACCGCCTTCCGCGACGGCGATCTCTGCCGGTGGACGGTGGGGCAGACAGGGCTGCGTGACAGCGACGGCGACGCACGGCCGGACGTGGTGGACACGCGGCCGGCGTTCTCCACGAGGCTCGAGTCGACGTCGGGCGGCGCCGTGACCCTGCACGGTACCGTGACCGAGCGGGCGCGCAAGCGCGGCCGCATCAGCCTGGGCGTGTACTTCCGCAAGGACGTGAGCATCTGGGTGCCGCGCGCCGCGCGCTTCCGCGTCGACGGCGGCGCCTGGCAGGAGCTCACGGCCACCGACGGCGCCTTCGACGAGCCGTCGGAGGGCTGGACGCTTACGACCGACCCGCTCGCGGACGGCCACCACCTGCTCGACCTGGAGGCGACCACCGGTGAGACGGCCGGCCGGACCAGACACCTCTGGGCCGGCCCGACGCCGGTCACGCTGGAGCTCGCGACGAACGCGGCGTTCTCGAAGACCACGGCGCGGGTCGCCGCCGGCGCGGCCGCGCGTCTGTACGCGCGTAGCACCGGAACCGGGACGGAGTGGCCGGTGACGCGTCTCACGCCGCTTCGCCTCGTGCGCAGGGCCGGCGGCAAGACCGTGGTCGTCGCCAGGCTCGCCATGGGCGAGAACGGCACGTGGACAGGGACCATCAAGGCGGTGCGGAGCGGCGTCTACGAGATGCGCTTCGGCGGTGCCGGCCAGTTCGGCCCCGCCACGTCCGGACGCGTGACCCTCAAGATCAAGTAGCGCGGCGCTCACGCGCGAGCAGGTGCTCGAGAAGGCCTGGAGCCTTGAGTTCCCCTGAGGGTCAGTCCTGCTCGGCCTCGACCGGTTCGACCGACGTGCTCGGGATCCATCCGGACATGCCTGTCTCGGTGCGGCACAGGTACCAGCCACCGACCTCCTCGAGCACCTCGAGCTCCTGCTTGCGCCCGATGGTGAGCTCGGTCGAGTCGTAGTCGCGCCGAGCCACGGCGGTCTCGCCGTCCGGGCCTATCTCCAGGTAGGACTCGGGTACCCAGCCGGAGCGGCCCGCCTGGTCCGTGCCCCACACGTAGTGGGACCACACCTGGTCGTGGTGCCCGACGCCGAGCGTGTCGCCTGCCCGGAAGCGGATGGGGGTCGGGTCGCTGGTCACGTGCGCCTCGACGACCCGCACGCGCCCGGGCAATGTCTGATCGGTCATGGCTCCTCCGTGTCCTCGACACACGACGCCGGTACCCAGCCCGCGACGCCGGTCGTGCCGCGGCAGAGCAGGTAGTCGCCCACCTGCTCCAGCACGTCGAGCGTCTCGCCGGTGATAACGGTGAGGTGGGTGGAGTCGTAGTCCCGGCGCGCCATCGCGCTCCGTCCCTGAACGATCTCGATGTACTCCTCGGGCACCCAGCCGTGGTGCCCGTCCTCGGTAGCACTCCAGATGAAGGCGGGATGCTGCTGGTTGCGGTGCCCCACGGACAAGCTGTCGCCGGCGCGCATGCGGATCTCCTGCACTTGCTCGCGCGCGCACGATGTGACGACCCGGACCTGCCGGTGGTGAACGTCGGTGGTCATGGCGAGTCCGTCAGGAACCGACGGATGCGATCTCCTCGAGGATGCGGTGAGGCACCCAGCCCTGGATGCCGTGATCGTTGCGACACAGCCACCACTCGCCGACGACGTCGAGCACATCGAGCTCCTCGCCCTCGAACACGGTGAGCTGCGAGGCGTCGTAGTCCTTGCTCACGACCGCCTCGGTGTCGCTGGTGTACTCGAAGTAGGACTCGGCCATCCAGCCCGAGTGCCCCTGCTCCGGGGTGCACCAGCGCATCTCGGGATACTGCTGGTTGCGATGTCCGACGCCAATCACGTCGCCGGCGCGGACGCTGAGATTGCGTACGTGGTCGCGAGGACGCGACTCGATGACGCGTGCTCTGTTCACTCGGGCGTCCATCTGGTCATTGTAGTCCTGTTCCACGATACGGAAAACCGGTCAGGGCCGCGGGCCAAGAGGATGCGGTATCATGAGCGGCCTATGCCTGAGCACGACCACATCGCCGTCCGTTTCGCGCCGTCGCCCACGGGCTACCTGCATCTGGGCAGCGCACGTACAGGACTCTACAACTACATCTTCGCCCGTCAACATGGGGGTGCCTTCATCCTCCGGATTGAGGATACTGACCTCAGCAGAAGCACCGATGAGGCGATCGTGCAGATCATCGACTCGATGAAGGAGATGGGCCTGCACTGGGACGAGGGGCCGGGTACGCCGGGCCCCCACGGCCCCTACCGGCAGACTGAGCGCGACGACATCTATCAGACGTTCGTCGAGAGGCTGCTCCTGGCCGGGCACCTGTACCCGTGCTTCTGCACGCCGGAGCAGCTCGACGCCGAGCGCGCAGCCGCGCAGGCTGATGGCAGCGGCTGGGTGTACTCCGGCATGTGCCGCGGCTTGGAGGCCGACGAGGTGGCGCGGCGGCAGGCGGCCGGAGAGCAGTACACGCTGCGCGTGCGTGTGCCCGAAGGCCGCACCGTGTTCCACGACATCCTGCGCGGCGACGTCGCCTTCGAGAACGAGACCCTGGGCGACTTCATCGTCGTGCGCTCGGACGGCTCGATCACGTACAACCTCGCGGTGGTCGTCGACGACGTCACCATGGAGATCACCCACGTCATCCGCGGCGACGACCACATCAGCAACACGCCCAAGCAGGTCGTGATCTACCAGGCGCTGGGCGCCGACGTGCCTGAGTTCCTGCACATGCCCCTGCTCTTCGGCACCGACAAGAAGAAGCTCTCGAAGAGACATGGCGCGACCAAGCTCGAGCAGCTCACGGCGGAGGGGTTCCTGGTCGAGGTCGTCCGCAACTATCTCTGCTTCCTCAGCGCCGAGTTCGACGAGAGCATGATCACCTGGTCGCTCGACGACCTGGTGCGGAGCTTCGACGTCACCAAGCTCGGCACCAGCCCGAGCATCTTCGACCCCGAGAAGCTGCGCTGGATGAACGGCCGCTACGTGCGCGCCATGACGGACGAGTGGCTCGGCGGCCGCCTCGTCGAGTACCTCACCCGGGTCGGGTTCTACGGCGACCCGGCCGGCGTAGGCGCGGTCGCGGCCCAGGGCGTGCAGGCGCTCGCCCACGCCGTGGAGGACGCTGAGACGGAGCACGAGCCGCCCACCGTGCCCGAGGAGGAGCAGGAGGCGCTCACCCGCGAGGTCGCACCGCTGGTGCATGAGAAGCTTGAGGTGCTCGCCGACTTCATCCCCATGGCCGGGTGGTTCTTCCGGCCGCTCGAGTTCACGCCCGAGTCGCTCGAGCGGCTCCAGGGCACGGCGGGTGCGGCGGACACTCTCGCCGCCGCTGCCGACGGACTCCGCGAGCTCTCCGAGTGGGATGTGCCGGCCATCGAGACGCTGGTCCGCGAGCTGCCGCAGGCGCTCTCGCTCAAGCCCAAGGCCGTCTTCGCCGCTCTTCGCCTCGGCATGAGCGGCCAGGCCGTCACTCCCGGTCTCTTCGAGAGCCTCTGGGTGCTCGGGCGCGACAACGCCGTCGCGCGCCTCGAGCAGGCGGCCGCGCTGCTCGTCTAGCGTGCGGCCAGATCCGCGCCCGGCACCGGCCCCTCGCCGTGCGCGGCGCGCACCGCGTCCTTGAGCACCCGACGTGCGTGATCCGCGTCGGGACCCTCTCCGAAGCCGAAGAACAGCGTGCCGATCTCGCCGCTCGACTCGATGCCGTGGACCTGCAGGCCGCGGTCCGAGATCAGGTGCGCCGCGGGGCTCTTCTCGTAGTCGCTGACGTCCAGCTGGTCGAGCCACGCCGTGTGGGCGTGGGGTTCTCCTTCGTCCTCCCGCTGCGCCCACACGAGCCGTGTGGGAGTCACGACGACCGCCTGGGTCACGGCCTTCATGTCGGCTCCCGCCATCTTCATGAAGAGGCCGGTCCTGCCCGTCCGGCGCGAGACGGTCTCGAAGCAGACGAGAGCCTGCGCCTCGACCGGACCCATCTCGTTCTGCTCGATGAGTTCCCGCAGCGCCACGAGCAGGTCGGCGTCGAGGCCGATGGTGGCGCACACTCTCGTCTCGCGGTCCCACTGCCGCTGTTGCTGTCGCACGGCCGGTCCCTTCGCTCGCGATCAGTGGAGCCAGCATCGTCGACGCGGCAACCTCCGGTCAACGTTTCGCGCCGCCGTCCCCGGATCGCCGCCGGAGTCGTGGGCTCTTGTCCCGTTGGCGCGTCCGGTCTACGCTGTGCGCGGCGAGTCTGAGGATCGAAGGGACCGATGCCAGGCGCACGGAGACCGCTCATCGTCATCAGCGCACTCGTGTTCGTCGGCGCGCTGGTTGGTCTCGTCCTCACGCTTCATCCGTCCGGCGACGCTGAGCCCCGCCTCGAGGTCAAGACGTACGTCGTCCCCGAGTTCATGACCGCCGTCTTCAAGGCGTACGGGGGCTCGAATCCCGATCGCTGGCTAGCGCGCACCATCGTCAAGAACACCGGCGAAGAGCCCGTGCGCGACTTGCGGATCGCCTATCAGATCGCTGGGTACACGCACTCCACGTCGGTCGGGGAATACCCGATCCTTCTGTCGGGGGAGACCGTGCGGGACTACTGCTATCCCGTGTTCGAAGGAGAGCAGATGGCCGGCATCGACAGCGAGACGCCGGCCGAACTCACCGTCACGTACGAGTGCGACGGCATGGACCGTCCGGTCGCCAGGTCGGAGTCGTTCGACCTCCTCGGCCACAACGAGTGGGTGCGGACTGACATCCCTGACGACGAGTGTCTCGTCTTCCAGGACTGGCTCGACAACGATGAGTTCCTCGCGGTCTTCGTGACGCACAAGGAACCTGTCACACAGGAACTGGCCAAGCACCTGACCAGCGGCATCTACACGGCCACCGACGAGGGGGTGATGGAGGCCCTCAGCGCCATCTACTACGGCCTGCGCGACGCATCGTACCGCTACATCAGCGAGCCGGAGTCGTACTGGACGGATGGTTTCGCCCAGCACGTCCAGTTGCCTCGTGAGACGATCGCCCACCAAGGTGGTAACTGCGTCGACCTCTCTGTGCTCTTCTCCGCGCTGCTCGAGGCGGTCGGCGTCAAGACGTACCTCACGCTCTCCACCGGCCACTGCCAGATCAGCGTGGAGTTGCCGGAGGAGGGCACCATCATCCCGATCGAGGCCACACTGGTCGGGGTGCCGGACGCCACACTGCAGGACGCCTTCGACGCCGGCTATTCCTGGTACGAGGAGCAATCGGCCCAGGGCACATACCTCCACATCGACATCGAAGGGGCTTGGTCCCAAGGGATGGTGCCGTCGCTGTGAACGGTCGGCCGGAAGACGGAGACGGCGCAGTGCGCCCCGCCCGGTCGGGGTTCACGGTTGCCCTGGTTGTCCTCGTGACTCTCGTGCTGGCCGTCTCGGCCGACCTGTGCCCTCCGGCAGTCGCCGAGGGCGATGAGACGGTCTACGGCGTCGACGAGACCGTCACGCTCGACGTCAATGCCGTCGGGGACGTGGAGCACGAGTACGTGCTTGCCTACGACACGGGATTCTTCGCCGAGCGGGGAGCAAGCTTCGAGGAGTATCCGTTTCTGCTCGCCCGCCGCTACCGCGCGCAGGAGGAAGTGGGGGAGATCCAGGGGCTGGATGCCGCCCTGGACCGCGACGCCGGTGAGGTTACGCTGACGTTCCGTGAGCCCGGACGCGTGTACAACATGGGCGACCGCTGGGTCATGTACGGGCTCGGCGCCTCGCCTGACGAGGTCGTCGACGGCGTGGTCGTCATCCGTGAGGAGAGCACGGAGAACGATGACTTCACCCTCTGGCAGGACATGGTCTTCACGACCACGACGCGAGTCGCTCTCCCCGAGGGCGCGGAGCACGTCCGTTGGGACGGCGACGAGCAGGCGCTCGTGTGGCAGACGCCGGAGCAGGCGGCGGCGTTCCGAGATGTCGGCGGGACCGTGCTGCAGCGGCATCGCGCGCTCTTCACGGCCGTCTTCGTGGCTCTCATGGCGGCCTCGCTGGTCGTCCTCGTGGTGGCTCTACTGAGGGGCCGCTGTGAGAAGGTCGGCTGAAGGCAGAGCCAGCGGCCCAACGCCCCCGTGTGCCCGTTTGCGGGAATCAATGCGGTAGAAGGAACTCCCGCGACGACAGAAAGCCGGGGTGAGAGAGCAATGGAGACCGCGATGGGGCCTGTCTACGTGGTCGGCGCGGCCGGGCATCATGGTGGCGCCGCGATGCGTCACCTGCGCGATCTGGGCGTCGAGGCGCACGCGCTGTTCGACGAGCGTGACGGGCGCCGCCGCGAACTGCGCTGGGACGAGCCCGGCACGCAGACGGTGCACTTCGACGAGCCGGCCGCGCTGGAGCGCGCCCTGCAGGGCGCCGGCGCGCTCATCCTGGTGCTCGAGGATCCGGACACCGGCCCGGCCGAGCGGCTGCGTCACGGCCGGGCGCTCGTCGACGCGTCCCTGCGCGCCGGCGTGGAGCATATCGTCTTCGCCGCGGCCACCGGGCCGGACCACCACCGTCTCTCTTGTGACGTGAGCGCCGAGACGGAGCGCTACCTCGCCGCTCTCGGGGCGCCGGCGACGATCCTGCGGCCGGCGACGTTCATGGAGGAGGTCCCTTGGTACTGGCTGAGCCGCTTCGGCCGGCAGATCACGCTGGCCACGCCCTTCGTCGCCGACGCCCATCTGCCGCTGGTCGCGCTTGACGACCTCGGCGCGCTCGCCGCGCTGGCGGCCGTCCGCCGCGGCGAGTTCGGCGGTCGCACCATCGACGTGGCCGGCGACACCGAGACCCCCCTCCGGATCGTCGAGCAGCTTGCCGAGGCTCTCGGCGAGCCGGTCCGCTACGAGGAGGTCCAGGTGGAGGGCGTGTTCGTCTACCAGGAGGCCTCCACACAGGTGCACGACATCCAGTGGCTGCGGAGCGTGTACCCATCGCTGCACACGTTCTCCGACTGGCTGGCCGACGGGGGCCTCGAGCTCTGCAGGCGACACCTGGGTATGGCATCGCCAGATGTGACGTCGCCCGACGATGTGCGCCGGGCGGCATGAGCACCCGGCAGCCCCGGCGGTGGGCGACCAGGCCGGTCACAGCTGGCCCGGCCGTGGCTAGTCGGTGTCGCGCTCTCCGGCCGGCGCCTGCGCGCCGGCATCGGGCGCCGGTACTGCCTCCGAGAGGATGGCGGCGGCGGCCGACGCGGCGGAGTCCTCTGTGGCCGCCTCGGCACGCAGGTCTTTGGCCGCCGCTGCGGCCGCCGCTGCGGCAGCCGCCTCGGCCTCTGCCTTGCGCCGCTTGCGCGCGCGTCTCTCCGGCTCGACCCCGGCGAGGCGGTCCACCGCCGCCGGCAACTCCTTGAGCTTGCGGATGACGGTGTCCGGCTGCTGGACCCCCTCCGGGAACCTGCGCTTGGTGGGGTTGTACCAGATGGTGCGCATGCCTGCCCGCTGGGCGCCGGCGATGTCGTTGGTGGTCCCGTCACCGACCATGACCGCCCGGCGCGGGTCGAGCGGGAGGCCACGGACGCCCTCGCGCAGGAGCGCCGCACGGAAGAAGGCGTAGTTGGGCTTGTGGTCGCCCACGTCGGCCGAGGAGACGACGTCGTCGACGTACTCGTCGAGGCCGACGCGCGCGAGCGCGAGGCGGACGTCGAGTGCGGGGGAGTCCTCGGCGTTGGTGGCGATCACGAGGCGGTAGCGGGCGCTCAGGCGCAGCAGCGCCTCCTGAGCGCCGGCCTCCGCCTCCACCGCGTCCCAGTCCTTCATCGGCCCCTCGCGCATGCCGGTGTCGACCATGAGCGTGTTGCCCCAGTCCAGGAAGACCACGTCGATGGCGGCGGCGTTCGCCGGACCGGCGGCGCCGGCGCGTACCGCGAGCGCCGCAGCCGACGTGTCCTCGTCGGGCGCCTCCGTCCCTACTGCAGGTGTCGGCCACGGCGTGACGGCGCGGATGGCCATGGCGATGGTGAAGCCCAGAGCGAGACCGCCGATCACGTCCGACGGCCAGTGGACGGTGAGGTACACGCGCGAGACCGCCATGGCGAGGGCGAAGATCGCCGCCGCCACGGCCGCGGGCCAGCGCCACGAGGTGCGCCAGGCGACGACCGCCAGCGCGGTGACCAGCGCCGTCGCCGTGGCCGCGTGCCCGCTCGGGAACGCGTACACGGCCGGCTCCACGACGTTCGAGCCTGGAGGCTGCCGCGCGAACGCCAGCTTGAGCAGCGGGTTGAGTACCAGTGCGACCGCGATCGTGACCCCGACGTACACGGCTTGGGCCATTCGCCCGGACCACCAGAGCCCGCCGACCACGGCGGCGATCAGGACGGCCAGGAACCACCACGTGTCGAGCCTGTCCAGAGTCTGCGCTACGGCGGTGAAGGGCTGTCGGCCGCGCCCGGAGAACAGGTTGACGATCCGCTCGTCGAGTCCGTCCAGCACGCCCGTCCGCATGAGGACCGCCACGAGCACCAGCGCCGCGAGACCCGCGACGGCGGCGATCAGGAACGGCCGGCGGTCCGAGCCGTGACGGGATGTGCCGTCAGCATCCGGCACAGATCAGACCGCCAAGCGCCTGCGGCAGCTCTTCGAAGTGGCTGACGATGACGTCGCCCGTGGAGTGCGGGACGTCTTGGTTGTTGGCGCCGACGAAGTGCACCGCGGACATGCCGGCGGCCTGGGCGCCGGCGATGTCGGTGCGCTGGATGTCGCCCACGTGGGCCGCCTCCGCAGGGCGCACGCCCAGCTCCTCCAGCACGTGCACGAACACCCGGGTGTCCGGCTTGCTGATCCCGTGCTCGTTGGAGAAGTAGGTGTACTCGAAGTAGCCCAGGAGGTCGTGTCGGTCGAGCAACTGGCGCAGCACGGAGCCCGGCGAGTACCCGGTGTCGCAGATGATCGCGAGCCGGTAGCGCTCGGCCAGGCGCGGCATGGTGTAGACGGCGCCGGGCATGGGCTCAGGCGGGAGGTCGAGGATGAGCCGCTCGAAACGGTCCACCAGCGGATCGAGCAGCTCGGCCGGCAGCCGGGCGCCGAGCGAGGCGAGGATCGCGTCAACGAGCTCGCCGCACGGCGGAGTGCGGTGCTCGCGCAGCCAGACGGTGTCGAAGTGGTGCCAGCTCGCGCGTAGCGAGTCTGACAGGGCCTGGTCGGTCGGTCGCAGGCCGGCCGCGCGCAGCGCGTCCACGAGGACGGCGGCGCGCAGTTCCTCGCGCTCGCTCCCGCGCGTGTCGACGAACAGGGTGCTCCAGAAGTCGAAGGTGACGGCCCTCAGCATGGGGCCTAGGGTACCAGAGGACACGCGAAGAAGACGGACGCACGTACTCGGGCGGGCGCAGGAGCTACCTCTCGGCCCGCCGGCTTCTCTGCGGCCTCTGAAGACCGCGCTCTGCTACGACAGCGCGGTCTTCCGCGGCGCCTGCCACTGCTCGGCGGGCGCCCCCTCACGGGCCACCATCACGGTCTGCGCAGGCCGCTCGACGGTCATGAGGTTGAGGTCGATGCTCCCGCACGCGGGGCACATGAGCGTGCGCGTGTCACGCGGCATCCCCTCGGGCGCGCGGAAGCGGTGGCGACATTCGCCACACTCATACTCACTGCTGCCAGGCACGGTGGTACTCCCTTCAAAAAGTAGCCACGTACGTATTCATACCCGAACGCGCGTCGTTTGTCAGGGGGTGGAGACCCGCAGTGAACCCCGTGAAGTAGACTGCACCCCATGGCAGCTGAATCCAAGAAGGCGGTCGTCGCCGCCATCATCGGCAATCTCGCCATCGCGGTGGTCAAGTTCATCGCCGCCGCCATGACCGGCAGTTCGGCGATGATCAGCGAGGGCATCCACTCCGTGGTGGACACCGGCAACGGCGGGCTGCTGTTCTACGGCCTCAAGCGCGGGGCGAGGCCGGCCGACGAGCAGCACCCCTTCGGGCACGGCATGGAGGTCTACTTCTGGAGCCTCATCGTTGCCGTGAGCATCTTCGGCATCGGCGGCGGCATGTCCATCTACGAGGGCATCACACACATCCAGCATCCCGTGAAGCTCGAGGACCCCACCATCAACTACATCGTGCTCGCCGTGGCGATGTGCTTCGAGGCGTACTCGTTCAGCGTGGCATGGCGCGTGTTCCGCAAGACCAAGGGTAGCAGGCGGACACTCGCCGCGATCCACCACGGCAAGGACCCGAGCCTCTTCACCGTGCTGTTCGAGGACACGGCGGCGCTGCTCGGCCTGGTGGTCGCGTTCGTCGGCATCTTCCTGAGCCACCAGCTGGAGGAGCCCGTGATCGACGGGCTCACCTCGGTGGTCATCGGCGGCATCCTGGTGGTCGCGGCGTTGTGGCTCGCGTACGAGAGTCGCAGCCTGCTGGTGGGCGAGGCGGCGGACCCGCAGATGGTCGCCGACATCCGCGGCATGGTGCTCGACGACGAGGCCGTGACGGCGGTCGGCCCGGTGCTCACCATGCACCTCGGGCCGGAGGACGTGCTCCTCAACCTCGAGGTAACGTTCACGCCGGGCCTGTCCGCGGAGGACGTCCACGCCGCGGTGCACCGCATCGAGGAGCGGATCAACGGGCCATATCCCGAAGTCAGCCGCATCTTCATCGAGGTCGAGGCGCTCAAGGCCGTGGCGGGGGCGTCCGCCGGAGTCACGCCTTCCGCTTGAGCAGACGCACGCGGGGGGCGGCCCTGGCGGGTCCCGCACGCGCCGCGGCTCCACCCTCAGGTCTGCGCATGGACGGGGCGCGACTGCTCCCGGACAGCCGTCCCTCGTCCGCGACTGCAACGCGCGTCGTGCGCCGACCGTCTGCCGGAGGCGCCATGAGACGCGCGATCCACCTGATGAGCTCGTTCCGCGCCGTCCTCGCGCTGGCGGCTGCCGTCGCAGGCCTGAACCTCAACCCGGCGGCCCGGCGCGTCCTGCGGCGGTTCGGCGTCGAGCCCGGCGGCTCGCGGCATGAGGACGCGGCTTAGCCTGAAGAGCGCCCGCCGACGGACTGTCGTACGTAAGGCGCGGAGCACCGCTCCGCAGGCTCCGCGCCCCTCCGCTCCGGGGTAAGCTGCCACAGACCGTCACCGGACCCGGAGGACCGTGCTCACCGGCACCGTCGTGTATCCCGTGGCCGCGGCGCTCGCCGTGCTCGTAGCATGGCGCGCGGCGCGCGCCGGCCAGCCCGGCTTCATCGTCGCCGTGCGCGCCCTGTTCGTCCTGTACCTCGGTTGGGTGGCCGGCGCGACGCTGTTTCCTCTGCCGGTGCGCCCCGGCGTGGCCGAGCTCGAGGCGGCCGGCGCCGGCGTCGCCGTCGGCCTCGTGCCGCTCACCTCTATCCGGGCCATCCTGCTCCACGGCACGCCTTTCGCTCAGGCCTGGATCCTCGGCGGCAACGTGCTCACGCTGGCGCCATTCGGCTTTCTGCTGCCGCTCGCGGCCCCGCGTGCGGCGACGTGGCCGCGTATGGCCCTGGCCGCCCTCCTCTTCCCGCTGGCGATCGAGCTGTCGCAATTGGCCGTCTCGCTGGTGCTTGGGTACTCCTACAGGGTCACCGAGGTCGACGACATGCTGCTCAACTTCGCCGGTGTGCTGCTCGGCTACGCGGCGTTCACGCTCGTGCGAAGACGGGTCTCGTCGCCCATGCCTGATCACGGGACGCGACGGGGGTAGGAGAGTACACTCGGCGCAATGAACTGGCCGACGATCATCCTGATGCTGGTTTTCGTGGCCGGGGCCCTGTGGCTGGTCACCGGCGGCCTGTGGTGGCTGCTGCGGCTCATCGGGCGTAACACGGGACTGGGCGAGAAGGTCGACCACTCCTTCGACACCGAGGGGGAGCTCGACGCCCCGGACTACCTGAAGTTCAAGGAACAGCACCGGGACAGCGTCCACCGCAGCAGTCACGGGTTCTGAACCTGGCGGGACATCGAGCCGGCGGGAGGGAGGCGGCGCCTCCCTCCCGCCGGTTTCGTCATGCGAGCGGGTGAGCGGTGGGAGGCCGGAGTCGATGGTCACCCGGTGCTCTGTGGCCGTGATCGCCTCGGACGGAACAGCTCACTGAGGCGCCGGCCGCCGCCACATGCGACCCGTCACCACCAGTACCGCGGCGAGGAAGACCTGAGCGAGGGCGAAGACCTGGTGCGGGGTGTCGGCACGCGCGACGTCATCGGCGCTCACAACGAGAAACAGGAGCAGCTGGGATGTCAGGAGCAGCGTGCTCATGACCCAGACCGGGAGCAGGCTCCCCCGAGACCTCGCCAGGACCCAGACGGTGACGACCGCGACCGCCACCGACCCCGCCAGGCGCGAGAGGAAGAAGGGGTCGCCCACGCCATCCAGGCCCATCGCCGTCGCCCAGGTGATCAGCCATTGCGCGGCGCCGACGAGCAGTGCCGCCACCAGCGGGGGAAGGCGCGACTCGAGCCGCCGCGCGGCGAAGCCGTACCACGCGATCGCGCCGAGGGCTGCGGTAAAGATGTCCGGGACGAGCCAAACGGCGAACAGCTCGAGAGCCGGTCGGCCGGGCGGCGTGACGGACATCCCCGGGAGCCGGCTGCACAGCAGTACCGACAGCGCCATGGCGACCGGCCAGGCCAGGATCGCCATCAGGCAGGCCGGCCGCGAGGCGTCGAGCGAGGTCAGCGGCTGCACCAGGGCGCGGACCGCAGGCGAGGGCGAGTACGCGTCGGAGAGCACCCAGGCCGTCAGTGTCACCGGCACGCCTGCGACGAACGCGGCGTATGCGAGGTTGTCGAGCCCGGTCCCCGCCAGCGCCGCCCCTCCCAGGACGGCGACCACGCCGCCCGCGAGAAGGAGCCGCTTCGCCCGGCGGCCGGGCTCTGGCTCGGGCGAGTCACCCGTCGCCGTGATCAGTACGGCCGCCAGCGCCGGGAACAGGGCCGCCAGCGCGACCGTGCGGCCGAGCACGTTGCCTGAGAGGATCAGCGCCGGCGCCATGCCGAGCAGTACGAAGGTGAGCCACGCGGCGCCCCCCCCGCCCCCCCGGTGTCGCGCGCTGACGTGGTGCCGGTCTCCCGCATGTGGGCATCGTAGCAGTGCGCATGAGTGGGCGCGGGCGACGTAGTCGCTCCCGCGCGGTACACTAGAGGACGACCGCCCGGCCGGCGACAGCCCGGCCGGGCTTTTGGCGTCAGGCGGTAGGCCGCCTGGCCGCAGCCACCCGAGAGAAGAGACCGCCGTGCACCCCGTCGACAAGATCCGCAACCTCGCCATCATCGCCCACATCGACCACGGCAAGACGACGCTGATCGACAGCATCTTCCGCGCCGCCCACGTGTTCCGCGAGAACGCCAAGGTCGACGAGCGCGTGATGGACAGCAACGACCTCGAGCGCGAACGAGGCATCACCATCCGCTCCAAGCACTGCACGGTGGAGTGGAAGGACTACCTCATCAACATCATCGACACCCCGGGCCACGCCGACTTCAGCGGCGAAGTCGAGAGAGTGCTCAGCATGGTCGACTCCGTGCTGCTCCTGGTGGACGCCAACGAAGGCCCCATGCCCCAGACGCGCTACGTGCTGATGCGGGCGCTCAGCTTCGGGCTGCGGCCGATCGTCATCGTCAACAAGGCCGACCGGCCCAACGCCGACCCCTCCGGCGCCCTCGACAAGACTTTCGACCTCTTCGTCGAGCTCGGCGCGGACAACGAGCAGCTCGACTTCCCCGTCCTGTACGGTTCCGGCCTCGAGGGCTGGATCGTCGGCGACCTCGACGAGTACAAGAAGGAAGAGCACGAGCGCGAGGAGCATCTGCATGACGGCGGCGGCCTCTCGCCGGCGCTGCTGCGGGAGCTCGCCGACGCCGGCATGAAGGACCTCTTCGAGACCATCATCTCCGAGGTGCCGGCGCCGAAGGTCGACCAGGACGCGCCGTTCCTCATGCAGGTCAGCACGCTCGCCTGGAGCGACTACATCGGCCGCATCGGCTGCGGCCGCGTGCTGCAGGGCGGGCTCAAGGTGGGCGACGAGCTGCAGCGCGTCACGACGCGGCACCTCGAGATCGGCGATCCGGACGCCGGCTGGGAGATGACGGGCACGGAGGCCGCGCGCGTGACGCACCTCTGGGTCACGCGCGGCCTCGAGAACCGCGAGGTCGAAGAGGCATCCGCCGGCGACATCGTCTGGCTCGCCGGCCCCGCCGACATCACGCTCGGCGACACGCTCGCCTCCCCGGAGCTGGAGGCGGCCGACGTGGCGCTGCCGCCGCTCGAGATCGAGGAGCCGACGGTCAGTATGTTCTTCCTCGTCAACAACGGCCCGTTCGCCGGGCAGGACGGCCGCGCCGCTACCCTGCGGCAGATCAAGGACCGGCTGGAGCGCGAGTTGCGCGTCAACGTCGCGCTCCGCGTCGAGGACCTGGGGCGGCCGGACGGCGTCAAGGTCTCCGGCCGCGGCGAGCTGCACCTCGCGATCCTCATCGAGGAGATGCGCCGTGAGGGGCTCGAGCTCTGCGTCTCTCGCCCCGAGGTCATCACGCACCGCGACAGCCGCGGCAAGCTCCTCGAGCCGATGGAGCAGCTCATCATCGACGTGCCCGAGGAGTACCAGGGCGCGATCATCCAGGAGCTCAGCCTGCGCAAGGGTGAGCTCGTGGGCGTGGAATCCAGCGGGACGGGCCTCGCGCGTCTCGAGTTCAACATCTCGACGCGCGGCCTGATCGGCTACCGCAACGACTTCCTCACCGAGACCCGCGGCCTGGGTGTGATGAGCTCGCGGTTCACGGGCTACGGCCCGTGGCGCGGCGAGCTCCCCGGGCGCGATCGGGGCTCACTCGTCAGCCAGACCGCCGGCGAGGCTGCCGGCTACTCGCTCGAGAATCTGCAGCAGCGCGCGACGCTGTTCGTCGGCAACATGACCCCGGTCTACGAAGGCATGATCGTCGGCGAGAACTCGCGCGCCGACGACATGCTCTGCAACCCCACCAAGCGCAAGCAGCTCGGCAACTACCGCTCCAGCACCAAGGAGATCGACGCCGGGCTCAAGGTGCCTCGCCCCATCACCCTGGAGAGCGCCCTCGAATGGATCGCCGACGACGAACTCGTCGAGGTCACGCCCAAGACGGTGCGCGTGCGCAAGCACATCCTGAGCACCGAGCAGCGCAAGAAGTTCGAGAAGCGCGGCTCGCTCGACGCGTGACGGCGCGCCGCCCTCCGACCGTTCACGCGCTGCGCCGGCCCCGCACCACCAGGTCGACCTCGCAGCCCAGCACCTGCAGCAGCGACAGCATCTTGTCGACCGACTTGCGGTAGTTCGTCGGATCGATCAGCCGGTAGAGCTGCGCCGGCGATGTACCCAGCCGGCGGATGATCTCCCGCTTGGAGAGACCTGTCGACTTCAGGCGCTTCAGAGCCTGAACCTTCAGGCTGTACAGGAGGAGGTCGCGCATATGCCCCGGCTCCTCGTTGTAGTCGAACACCCAGTCGAGCAGTACGCAGCCGTCGGCGCCCGACGCGAGGATGTAGCCGAATCCTTCTTTGCCGACCTCCGGGTCGATGAAGAGGTCAACGATGGGGTCGTCGCGGGTCGGTCGCGGATCGGCCTTCTCGCAGGGCAACGTGAGCTCGCCTTTCGCGCACACGACTTCAAAGGCCCGGAGACGATTGTTGGTGTGATGAGCAGCCGCCCGATGCGCCCGTTGCCGTCGAGGAACGGTGGAGCGCCTCGAAGTGCTCGTGCATGAGGGCGCACTGGATGAGGTCGGGGAGGCTGCCTCGCTCGTGCAGGAAGAGCTCCCACGCGCCCTGCGCCTCCGTCATCTTGGGGACCGGCGGGGCACGTCCGTCGCCGTCGATAGCGTGGAGCCCGGACGACCGATCCAGTTCTGTGAACGGCTGCCGCCGCGCGGGTCCTCCTGCGCCCGCGGCTCCTCAGTGCAGGAACAGCCGCAGCCCCGTGTGCACCATCGTCATCCCGTACTCCGCCGCCGCGACGCTCACCACGTCGTCGCGCGCCGAGCCGCCGGTCTGGGCCACGAACTGCACGTTGCTCTTGGCCGCGCGGTCGAGGTTGTCGGGGAACGGGATGAAGGCGTCGGAGCTGAGGCAGATGCCATCGAACCGCCTGACCCACTCGGCGCGCTCCTCCCCGGTGAGCGGGTCGGGGTCCGCGGTCAGGCCTTCGCGAAGCCTGCGCCTCTCCACGTCGGAGAGCTCGTCCCAGAGCAGGTAGTAGTCGACGAGGTTGGCCTTCTCCGGCTTGGGCAGGTCCTCGCGGATCGGCAAGGCGAGCGTCTTGGGATGCTGCTGCAGCAGCCACTTGTCGGCCTTGCCGCAGGCGAGGCGCGTGCAGTGCACGCGGGACTGCTGGCCCGCGCCCATGCCGATCACCTGGCCGTTGTAAGCGACGCCGACGGAGTTGGACTGCGTGTACTTGAGGGCGACGGTCGCCACGATGAGCGTCTCGAGGACGTCCGCCGGGAGGGGCGCGGCGCCGCCCGCGCCGGCGCCCGCGCCGGCCGAAGCGCCCGCGGCGCCGGCGGTCTGGAACAGCTCCGGCGTGACCCGGGCGATGTTGCGCTTCTGGGTCATCGTGAAGCCGAACACCTCGCGCGTCTCGACGTCCGCGGGCTCGTAGTCCGGATCGATGGCCAGCACCATGTAGGCGCCGTCTCGCTTGGTCTTGAGCAGATCGAGCGCCTCGGGCTGGAAGCCGGGGGCGATGATGAGGTCCGAGACCTCGTCGAACAGCAGCTTCGCCAGCGAGAGGTCGACGACGTCGCTCACCGCCGCGACGTCGCCGAACGAGCACATGCGGTCGCCGCCGCGAGCGCGAGCGTAGGCGGACGCGAGCGGCGAGTAGTCCCGGTCGCCGAGGAACTGCGAGGCGCGATAGGTCTCCGAGAGCTCGCCGGCCACGGCGGCGCCGGCCGGGCTCACGTGCTTGAACGACGCGGCCGCCGGCTTGCCGGTGGCCGCCTTGAGCTCGCGCACGAGCTGCCATGCGCCGAGCGCGTCGAGGAAGTTGATGTATCCCGGCCGGCCGCTGAGCACCCGGAAGCCCGACTCCTCCGGGACGGTGACGCCTGCGGGCGTCTGGTGCGGGTTGCAGCCGTACTTCAGGGAGATCTCCATCGGGCTTCCTTTCGGGGCGCGTGCCGTCGGGGTGAGACGGATCGTAGTCTACGTACCACCGCCGGCGTGCGCTCGCCGGGCGGCCGTGAAGAGGGGCCCGGCGCCGCTGCCCGAGAGTCAGATCGACAGCAGCACGATGCCGGCGAACACCGCCGCGAACCCGGCCCACTGGCGTGCGGCCAGCCGTTCGTGGAGCAGGAGCTGGGCGTAGGCCGTCACGACCACCGGTGAGAGCGAGCCGAGGATGCTGGTGACGCTCAGGTAGCCGATCCCCGAGGCGATGATGAACAGGAAGTTGGCGAGCGCGAGCAGGATGCCGATGGCGGCCAGCACCGGCACGTTCTGGCCCTTGAGCGAGAGCCCGCGGCCGCTGAGGAGCACGTAGCCGGCGAGCACCACTGCGGACGCCGCCCGCGTGTCGAAGACGGCCCAGACTGGGTTCTCTTTGCCGGTGGTGCCGTAGATCAGCAGCATGAAGCCCCAGGCCACGGCGGTGAGCACGGCGAGGAGCACCGCCTTGCGAGCGTGGGCCGCGTGCGTGCCATGCTGCGGCGCCCGCGAGATGAGCACCACGCCACCCACCGTGATCGCCATGCCGATGTAGGCGTGCGGGCCGGGACGCTCGCCGAGCAGGACCCCGGCCGTCACCGGGATGAGCACCTGCGCTGCGAGGATGGGCGCCACCACGCTCATCGTTCCGATCGCCAGCGCTTTGTAGAACATCACGAGGCCGGCGGCGGTGGCGATGCCCGTAGCGATGAGCAGGAAAAGGTCCCAGCCGCCGGGCGGCGCCTGCCTCGCGGCCGCGAGGCCCACCGCCGCCGCGGCCGCGGCGGCGATCTGGCTCAGGGCCGTGACGTGCCACACGGAGCGGGAGCGCGTCTCGACGCCGGCGAGGTAGTTTGACGTCCCCCAGCTGAAGCTCGCGGCCAGCGCGAGGAGGGCCGCGATCATCTAGTGGGCCACCCCGTCAGTCTTGCATCGTGGCTCCGGCATGGCGGCAAGCGTACAGGAATGGACGCCGGTGCGCGGGCGGTCCATAGTAGCCGCACGTTTGACCAAGAAAAAGGAGGGTGTCATGCCGAAGTACCTGGTCATCGCCACCTACAGTGCGGAGGGCATGAAGGGCATGCTCCGCGAGGGCGGCAGCGAGCGCCGCAGGATCATCGCCGACATGGCGAAGAACCTGGACGGCGAGCTGGAGTCGTTCTTCTACGCGTTCGGCGCCAACGACGTGTACAGCATCGTCGATCTGCCGGACAACGTCACGGCTGCGGCGATGGCTGCGAATATCTCCGCCGGCGGTATGGTGAGGTGCAGCGTCACGGTGCTGCTCACGCCGGAGGAGATGGACAAGGCGGCGCGCACCAAGATGTACTATCGCCCGCCGGGCGCCTGACGGCGCCGGCCGGAGACCGAGCGAGCTGGAGGGTCAGTGACAGACGGAAGCGGGTTCTACATCGACGGCCAGTGGGTCGAGCCGGTCCACCCCGGGGACGAGATCGCGGTCATCGACCCGGCGACGGAAGAGGAAGTGGCGCGCATCGCCGCCGCCTCCCCCGACGACGTCGAGGCGGCGGTGCAGGCGGCTCACCGCGCCTTCGAGGGCTGGTCCCAGACCAGCCGCGAGGAGCGCATCGAGCTGCTCACCGCCCTGCGCGAGGCGTACAAGAGGCGCATCCCGCAGATCGCCGCGGCCATGACGACCGAAGTCGGCATCCCAAAGAGCCTCGCCGAGGGCGGGCAGGTGCTCGCTGGTGCGCGGCACCTCAAGGTGGCCATCGACGCGCTCAAGGACTATCCGCTTGAGCAGGACTGGGGCTCCACGCGCATCCGGCGCGAGCCCGTGGGCGTGTGCGCCCTTCTCGCGCCTTGGAACTGGCCGATGAACCAGGTGACGTGCAAGGTCGGCCCGGCGCTCGCCGCCGGCTGCACCATGGTCCTCAAGCCGAGCCAGCTCTCGCCGCTCTCCGCACTGCTGTTCGCCGAGGCCGTGGACGAGGCCGGCCTCCCCGCCGGCGTGTTCAACATGCTGAACGGCGCCGGCGCCGCCCTCGGAGACGCGTTCGCCACCCATCCGCTCGTCGACATGGTGTCCCTGACCGGTTCGACCGCCGTGGGCGGCGTGGTCGGCGCCGCTGCGGCGCCGTCGATCAAGCGCGTGTCGCTGGAGCTGGGAGGCAAGTCGGCCAACATCGTGTTCGGCGACGTGGACGTGGCGAAGGTCGTCCGCTCCGGCACGTTCGGCGTGATGCACAACTCCGGTCAGACCTGCAACGCGCCGACACGCATGCTCGTGGCGCAGGATGTCTACGACGAGGCCGTCGAGGTCGCGGCGCGCGCGGCAGACGACGTGGCCGTGGGCGATCCGGCCGACGCGGCGACGTTCATGGGGCCAGTGGCCGGGCGCAAGCAGTACGAGACGGTGCGCGGCTACATCCAGGCCGGCATCGACGAGTGTGCCCGGCTGGTGGCCGGCGGGCTCGAGCGGCCGGACGGGCTCGACAAGGGCTTCTTCGTCCGGCCCACCGTGTTCGCCGACGTCACCGCGGACATGCGCGTCTTCCAGGAGGAGATCTTCGGGCCCGTCCTGTGCCTGACGCCGTTCGAGGACGAGGAGCACGCCATCGAGCTGGCCAACGCCACCGAGTACGGTCTCTCCGGCTACGTCCAGTCGAAGGACCTGGAGCGCGCGCGCCGCGTGGCGAGCCGCATGCGCACCGGCATGGTGCACCTCAACGGCGCACCGACGGACGCGGCGGCTCCGTTCGGCGGCTACCGCAAGTCGGGCAACGGCCGCGAGTGGGGCGTGTTCGGCCTGGAGGACTACCTCGAGGTCAAGGCCGTGATGGGATGGGGGGCGCCGCCGCGGTGAGCCCGGCGCCGGCCCGCTGATCGTGGCTGCGACCGGCGGCGGCACCCGCCGGACTCCGGTCGCAGCCGCGCTCAGCGTTCGCCGTCGTAGTAGTCGACCCCGCTCTCGCGGCGCACCAGGAACCCTCTGACGTCGCCGCCCGGCCATATGCCGAACTTGTCGCTGTCCGGGTAGTAGCTGATGTCCACCTCGGGCATGGTCGAGAGCATGAGGATCCGGACCGGCTGGCCGGTCGCGTTGGTCACCTTGTGGGCGCCGGAGGGGCCGGGCGGGAAGCACACGGTGTCGCCCGGCTCCAGCTCCTCCTCCAGTTCCCCCTCGTCGCCGGCCCGGCGCAGGGTCGGGCGGCCCTGCAGCACCAGCACCCACTCCTCGCTGCCGAACTCGAAGTGGTACGGGCACACGCTCTCGCCCGGTTCGAGGTCGTAGACGCTGCCGCCGATCCGGGCTGCGCCGATGACGGGCGCGAGCCTGACGGCCCCGGCCTGGTAGCCGGGCGGGTCTTCGGGGTCAGTCTCGGTCGTGACGGTGAACACGTTGACGGGCTTCATCGCTCCTCCTCACGTGCGGGCTGGGTCGTTCCTGTCTGACGGGTCGGGCCGGCGGGTGGGTGACACGCGCAGGCCCGGGGCATGAGGAGAGTATGACCAGGGACGAGCAGAAGCGTGCCGTCGCCGCGGCGGCGGTGGCCTACGTCACACAAGGCATGACCGTCGGCGTGGGGACTGGCTCGACGGCGGCGCTGTTCATCGAAGAGCTGGCGGCGCAGGCGGAGCTGGTCTCCGCCGCAGTACCGAGCTCAGAGGCATCCGCGGCCGCGCTGCGCGCGGCCGGCATCCAGGTCGTCGGGCTGGACGAGGTCCCGTCACTGCCGCTGTACGTCGACGGGGCAGACGCGGTCGACCGGGAGCTTCGGCTGATAAAGGGCGCGGGAGGGGCGCTCGCCCGGGAGAAGGTGGTGGCGAGCGCCTCCGACCTGTTCGTGTGCGTGGTCGACGAGAGCAAGCTCGTGGACGGGCTCGACGACCCGGCGGGAGGCGCGGCCCGCCCGCCGGTCCCGCTCGCCGTCTTGCCGATGGCCGCGCCGCTCGTGGCCATGCGCGTCCGCGCCCTCGGCGGCGATCCGGTCGCCCGACCTGACTACCTGAGCGACGACGGCATGGCGCTCCTTGACGTGCGCGGCCTCGACCTGAGCGATCCCGAGCGGCTCGAGGCCGAGCTGGGCGCGATTCCCGGCGTGGTCGAGAGCGGGATCTTCGCGCTGCGGCGCGCCGACGTCGTGCTCGCGGGCACGGACGCCGGCGTGCGCACCATCGCGCCGGCGTCCTGATACAGCGCGGAACGCACCGGGCGGCTCTTCGTCCCCCGCCTGGCGGAAATGAGCGACGCGTCGCAGTACGCGCGAGCTCGGCCACTCGGGCCGCCTCTTCATCCCATCCGCCATCGGTGGCGCCCGGCAGTCGCCCTGAGGCGAGTCCGGCGGTAGAGTGTGGCGGACGGGAGCCGCGACTCGGGGAGGGGCCATGAACGAAGCGCAGCGCGCGGCGGCGCGGCCTGGCTGGCTCCTCCTGGCCCTCGCCGCGGCGACCGTATTCTCCGCCGCGCTTGCGAGCGCCGCCGGCGCCCTCTCCTTCAAGGCGTACCCTTACGATATCCGCGACCTGAGCCTGGGTGCACGGCCGTACTCCGTCTCGGTCGTGCTCCCGCGCGTGGACCCCGGCGTCCACGACCGGCACGGCGTGCGCATGCGGCGCGCACACGGCGTGCTTTACGACTTCCCGCGTGGCCAGTCGACGTACGGCTTGCTCAACCTGTGCAGCTACGTGGTCACCGACGACGAGTTCTACCTCGACCGCGCGATGGCGCAGGCCAGGCGGCTGCGCGACATCCGCGTCGCGGCCGGGCAGGCCTGGTACTTCCCCAACCGGCCGTCGAAGCACCGGCACGGCAACGCGGGCGAGTCCATCCCCGCCCCGTACTACTCGGCGCTGGCGCAGGGGCGCGTGCTGATGTTCTTCTCGCGGCTCGCCGAGGTGACGGGGCAGGCCGTGTGGCGGGACGCGGCGGACCACACCTTTGCGAGCTTCCTGCGCACCGGTCCTCGCTCCGGACCCTACGTGGTGAACGTCGACGCGCGTGACTGTCTCTGGCTGCAGGAGTGGCCGTGGGAGGGCATGCGCCCGGACGACACGTTCAACGGGCACAACTCTGCGGCGTTCGGCATCTACGAGTACTGGCACCTGACCCGCGACGCGCAGGCGCTCCAGTACTTCCGCGGCGCGGCGACGACGGCGCAGCGCTACGCCGGCGCCTTTCGCAATCCCGGCTGGCTCAGCTTCTACTGCCGGGCTCACCGCGACCTCAACCCCTTCTACCACAACTACCACGTGGGCCAGCTGCTGGAGCTGTATCGCATGACCGGCGCCGTGGCGTTCGCGCGGTACGCGGACCTGTTCTCGGCGGACTATCCGCGGCCCGGCCTGTCCGGGACGATGACCATCGAGCCGGGACGGTACGCGGCCGTGCGGTTCGACGGCTCCGGCCGCGTGAACGCGCGCAAGACGCTGACCGCGCGGCGCACGGTCATCACGCGCGCGACTCGCCGCGAGCGGCTCACGCCCGGCGGCGGCGTCTACCTGCGTCTGGTAGGGAGTCCGGCCGCAGGATGGTGGCTGGCCGAGCGGCCGGGTCGCGTGTTCGCCGGCGGGGCGGTCACGCTGCGCTCCTACGACCCCGTCCGCTCCGTGGCGCTGCTCGCCGGACGCGGCTACCGGGCCGTCCGGCTCGACAAGCAGGGCAAGGTCGTCGACACGGCGATGCTGCGGCCGGACGCGCCGGTCACGCTGCCCGTGAACGCCGGCGCGACGGTGCTCGGGTACTCCTGCGTGCGCCTTGCCGACGGCGAGCTGGCCAAGTACTGGCTGCGTCTGGGCGCGGGTGCCGAGCTGCGCTGAGGCGGCCGGCGTCCGGCTGCCGCCGGCGGGGGCGCCGCGCCGTCAGGCCCGCCGCATCACACCTGCTTGAAGACCATGATGCTGCCGGTGTAGCAGCAGAGCCACACACTCCTGGTGGGCGCGTCGTAGGTGATGCCGATGGGCAGCGCGTTGGTCGCGACGCTGTCGATGACCTTCATGTCGCTGGTGCGGATGTGACTCATCGTGCTGGAGTCGTAGTTGACCACGAACAGCGACTTGCCGTCCGGGGCGATGTCCATGCTCCGCGGTTGCGAGCCCGTGTAGACCTTGTCGACGACCTTGTGCGTCCTGGGGTCGATCTTGGCGACGTGGCCCTCGTTATTGAGGGTGGCGTACAGGTACTTGCCGTTGCCGGCCATGCAGAGGTGCCGCGGCCCGCTGCCCACGCCGCGGATCCAGGTGATGGAAAAGTCCTCGAGGTCCACCTCGGCGATGTCGTAGGTGCCCATGACGGCGACGTACGCCTTCTTGGAGTCTGGCGAGACGGCGATGCCGCGCGGGTAAGGGCCCAGGTAGACGCCCTTCACGACCTTGCTGGTGTGGGCGTCGATGACGCTGAGGCTGTACGAGCACCAGTTGCTCACCAGCACGTACTTGCTGTCGGGCGTGACGGCCACGTACTTGGGGACCTCGCCGACCTTGATGACCTTGTCGACGGTCAGGTCGGCGAGGCTGACGCGGTACACGTAGCTCTTGGAGGAGCCGCCCGGCGAGCAGACGTCGTGGCCCTCGACGAAGCCGTCGCCGTACATGGAGTACTGCGAGACGTAGGCGAAGCGCCCGTCGGGGAGAAAGGCGCACTCGACGGGAGCCCCCTGGATGGTGTCGCCGTGGCCCCGGACGCGGAACTCGTCCGCGTCGATGGAGTCGGAGATGGTCTCAACGAGCTTCATCGTCTTCGAGTCGTACACGGTGACCGTGTGCTTGTACATCATGTTCTGCGCGAAGACGTAGCCGGTTCCGGAGCTGACCACCGACTTGGGCGCGATGTCCGGGTCGACGATGGTCTTGCGCAGCTCGAGCTTCAGCGACGAGGACGGCGGGCCCGTCCAGGCGGTCGGGCTGGGAGACGGGGCGAGCTGCGTCTTGTCGCCGCCGTCTCCGTCGCCGGAAGTGGAGGCGGCGGAGGCGCTGCCGCTTGCGCCGCCGGACGGCTCGTCTCCGCCGCAGCCTTCCGCCGCGGCCCAGACGACGCCGGCGAGCGCGGCGATGACCACGACGGCGACGATGAGGGCGAGGAGGCGCCGCCGCCGGTACACGCGCGCCTTGTCCGCGCGCCGCACGCGGCGGCCCGGCGGTCTGGGGCTGCGACCCGGGCTGCTCATGACTGCGGAGTGTAGCAAACGGCCCGGCGTGCCGGGTCCTGGCTAGAGGACGGTCGAGAGTCGGCGCAGCGCCTCGTCGAGTGTCGCGCGTCGGCAGCCGAAGTTGAGGCGGAGGTAGGCCGGGTCGCCGAAGGCGGCCCCGGCTGAGAGCTCGACCCCGGCGGAGCGGCACGCCGCCGCCGCGTCGTCCAGCCCCAGGTTGTCGACTCCGAGCCAGGCGAGGTACGTGGCCTCCACATGCGTCATGCGTACGCGCGGGAACTCGGCGGCCACGAACGCTTCCAGCGCGTCACGGTTGCCACGCAGGTAGGCGAGCAGCGCCTCGTGCCACGCCCCCCCCTCGCGGTATGCCGCCTCGGCGCCGGTCACGGCGAAGCAGCCGGGGAACGGAAGAAGCCCCTTGCCCGGCCGCAGGAACCGGCGCCGGAGCGCCTTGTCGGCCACGACGGCGAAGGCGAAGTTGAGGCCCGGCAGGTTGAAGGTCTTGCTGGGCGACATGAGCGTGACGATCCTGTCGGCGTCGTTTGGGCAGGCAAGGGCGGCGGGCACGTGGGCGAGGTCGTCGAGGATGAGGTCGCAGTGGATCTCGTCGCTGATGAGGACGACGTCGTGGCGCCGGCAGAGGTCCACGAGCGCCTCCACCTCGTCCTGCCGCCACACACGCCCGAGCGGGTTGTGCGGGTGGCAGAGAAAGAGCACCCGAGCGCCCGCTGCGGCCGCCGCCTCGAGACCGTCGAGCGGCAGCTCCCAGCGTCCGTCGCGCAGTTCGGCCGGCACCGTGACGAGGCGGCGGCCGCGCTGCCCCGGCGCCTCGAGGAACGGCGGGTACACGGGTGTGACCGTGAGCACTCCCTCACCGGGCGCGGCGAACGCGTCGCAGGCGAGGTTGAGCCCGGGCACCACGCTCGGCAGCCAGACGATCCAGTCGCCCTCGATGCGCCAGCCGTAGCGCCGGTCGAGGTGCTCGACGACGGCTTCGACGAGCGAGTCGGGGACCAGCGAGTAACCGTAGACGCAGTGGGCGGCGCGGTCCTCCAGCGCCTCGACCACCTGCGGCGGCGAGGCGAAGTCCATGTCCGCGACCCACAGCGGCAGCACGTCACCGCCGTGGAGGTCCCATTTGAAGCTGGCGGTGCCCCGGCGCTCGATGGGGTCGTCGAAGTCGAAGTCCACGCGCACAGGCTACCAGACGCCTTGGCGCACGGATCGGCGCGAGGCGCGGCGGCGGCCTCAGGCCGCCGCCGGTTCGCGCCGATCCGTCACCAACGCCGCGCGCCGCGCCAGCTTCTCGCGCTCGGCGAACGCGTGCGAGCGGCAGCGGGAGCTGCAGTACTTGCGTCTGGGGTTGGTGGTCAGGAACGTCGCTCCACACTGCGCGCAGCTCCGCTCCGACTCTTCGGACTCCAGCCGCCGCAGGGGGATGACGTCGGCGCGCCGCTGGTGCACGGCGCAACGCGACGAGGGGTTGTAGATCGAGAGAACGGTGCCGCAGCCTGGTTCCGAGCAGACCCGCCCTTCTCGGTAGTAGCGCACCCGGTCGCTCCGCCGGCCGGGTGCGAGGGGCCCGAGGTTGCCCTTGTTCTCGACGTCCATGAGATCACACCGTCCTGGTCGCTTCACACCTCGCGAGAGGCACCGGTGCAGCGATCCTCAGAGCGGCAGCCGCCAGATGCCTCGTCGAGATCACGATGGTCTGCCCCGGTTCTTTCCCGCCGCGGCCTTCTTCTAAAAGACTGTTTTCGTCTTGATTCTGCTGGCGCGGTTGCTCTTTTCGTGAAATGGTCCAGACTCATAGGACCCTGATGCACCAGCACTGAGGACGTACGCCCTATGAAGATCCGTCTGATCGAACCCATCTCCCCCAGCCGCCATCTCTGGTCCAAGTCGTACTTCGTGCGCCTCGGCCTGCCGATGATCGGCGCGGCGCTCGTCGAGGCGGGTCACGACGTGCGGATCTTCAACCCGCAGCTGGCGCCGATCGACTGGCACGACGTGTACTCCTCCGACATTGTCGGCATCTCCAGCACGACCTCCACCATCCCCGAGGCGTACCGCATCGGTGACGACCTGCGTCGCCGCGGCATCCCCGTCGTCATCGGCGGCTCTCACGTGACGTTCATGGCCGACGAGGCTCTGGAGCACGCCGACTACGTCGCCCGGGGCGAAGCCGGTGAGATCATCATGGTGGAGCTCGCGGAGGCGCTCGGCGGAGGCCGCGAGCTCAGCTCGATCGCCGGCATCTCCTACAAGGACGCGGACGGTGCTGTCGTGCACGCTCCGCTGCACGAGCGCTGCCCGGACCTCGACCTGCTCCCGTTCCCGGACCTCACGCTCGTTGACGGCTGGGAACGGATCACGAACACACCCATCATGACCAGCTGGGGCTGCCCCTTCGACTGCACCTTCTGCTCGGTGACGGCGATGTTCGGCAAGAAATACCGCTTCCGCAGCGCCGAGAACGTGGTGGCGGAGATCAAGGAGAAGAAGCCCGAGAGGATCTTCTTCTACGACGACAACTTCGCCGCCAACAAGAAGCGGCTCAAGCGGCTGCTCCAGCGGATGATCGACGAGGGCATCGAGGTGAGGTGGGGTGCCCAGGTACGTACCGACGTCGTGCGCGACCCGGAGCTCATGGAGCTCATGCGGGCCTCGGGGGCCGACTTCGTCGCCCTCGGCCTCGAGTCTGTCAACCAGGCAACGCTCGACAGCTTCGAGAAGTCGCAGACGGTCGACGACATCGAGCACGCCATCAAGGTGCTGCACGACTACGGCATCCGCAGCCACGGCATGTTCGTGCTCGGCGCCGACCACGACACGCCGGACGCCATGCGCGAGACGGTCAGGTTCGCGCTCAAGAACAAGATCGACACTGTGATGCTGAACATCCTCACGCCGCTGCCCGGTACGCAGCAGTTCCAGGAGCTGGAGGACGAGGGCCGCATCATCGAGCACGACTGGTCGTTCTACGACGCACAGCACGTGGTGTTCCGGCCCAGGCAGATGACGCCCCTGCACCTGCTGCAGGAGACGATCAAGGCCAACAAGCGCTTCTACGCCACCTGGCGGCCGGTGTGGCAGTTCCACAAGTGGCTGTGGACCCGCAAGAGCCAGGCGGCGAAGAAGAAGGCCTTCCGGGATCGTATGCTCGAGTACGGCTGGCTCTGGTACTACTCGCGCACGTGGTGGACGGACGCCAAGAACCGCGCGCAGCGGCACCGGCTCAAGGCGCTCAGCAGGCAGCAGGCGCCTCAGCCGCGGCCGGTGGCACCGGTCGCCGCGGCCCCCGAGAAGCAGCGGGTCTGACCAGTCGTTCCGGCCGGCTCACTCGGGCCTGTCGGGAGCCGGGCGTGCCTGCGGCGCGCCTGGGGAACAGTCGTCTTGCACGGCGCGCCGCCGGCAGCGGCGCGCGCCACATCGGACGACAGGACAAGACCATGGCCACCGCCACCTTCGCCGCCGGCTGTTTCTGGGGAGTGGAGCAGCGCTTTGCGGCTTTGCCGGGCGTCACCAGCACCGAGGTCGGCTACACCGGCGGCACCACTGCCGACCCCACCTACAAGGACGTCTGCTCGCACAAGACCGGTCACGCCGAGGCGGTACGTCTCGAGTACGACCCCGACCAGATCTCGTACCAGGAGCTCCTTGCTCACTTCTTCAGCACGCATGACCCCACACAGTGGAACCGGCAGGGTCCGGACGTCGGCGATCAGTACCGCTCGGCCGTCTTCTTCCACGACCGGGACCAGGAGAAGGCCGCGCTGGAGGCCATCGCGCAGCTGACGGAAGCCCAGGTGTTCAAGCGACCCGTCGTGACCCAGGTCGTGCCCGCCGGCAAGTGGTGGCGCGCCGAGGAGTACCACCAGAAGTACTTCGAGAAGCACGCGGACTTCAGCTGCAGGGTCTGACGCCAGGGGTGCCGGCGCCGCCGCCGATCTACCCGGCGAGGTGCTCGACGAGGATCTTGACGCCGATCCCGATGAGGATGAGGCCGCCGACGACCTCCATGCGCCGGCCCAGCAGGGATCCGAAGCGGCAACCCAGCTCGAGGCCGATCACCGTCAGCAGGCCGGCGACCACGCCGATCACCAGCGCCGGCCACCAGATGCTCAGGCCGAGCACCGCCATCGAGAGGCCCACGGCCAGCGCGTCGATGCTCGTCGCTATGGAGAGCATGACGAGCCGCCAGCCCCTCGTCGGGTCGCACCGGTCGACCGCTTCGTCCTGGTGCTTCAGCGCCTCGTAGATCATCTTGCCGCCGATGAACGCCAGCAGACCGAAGGCGATCCAATGATCGACCGGTTCGATGTATTCCACGAGCGTGAGACCGGCCAGCCAGCCGAGGATCGGCATGAACGCCTGGAACAGGCCGAAGTGCCAGGCCATGCGGAAGGTCTGGCGCTTGGTGACGTCGCACAGCTGGAGGCCGGCGCCGATGGCCACGGCGAAGGCGTCCATGGCGAGGCCGAGGGCGATGGCGAGGAGCGTCAGCGTGGACATGGGACGAGGGCGCTCAGACGACCGGCGTCGCGGACGCGGACCCGGACGGCGACGCGCTCGGCGAGGCGCTGGGCGACGGGGAGGGTGAGGGCGTCGGTTGCGGCTTGGGCAGGCGATACTTCCTCAGCAGCCTGATGGTCTTGTCCGAGAGGATGCTCTGGTACTTCACCCGTCCCGGCTCGACGAGGTGGAAGATGTCGAAGAAGTCGCGGCTCTTGAACCGCGCCGCCGCGTTGAAGTGCAGCCATGGGATGTCCCACTTCCGCGCCAGCCGCGAGCAGCCGGAGTGATAGCGGGAGACCGGGCCGTTGAACGACGAGCCGATGGCCGGGAGGTCGCGCGGCAGGTCGAGCAGGACGACCCGGAGATGACGCCGTTTGCAGGCGCGGATGATCTTCTCGAGCATGGCGAGCTCCGCGGCGTAGTGCGCGCGGAACTCCGGGTAGCGGCGGCTCAACCAGTAGGACACGTAGTAGCGCTTCTTCGAGAAACTCTGGATGCGGTCCTTGGAGTACACGTGCTGCGGGTAGCGCGGGAGCGGTCGCGGCTTGGGTAGCGTGATGGAAGCGGACCTGACGGGGAGGCAGAACCGCCCCAGGTTGACGCCGATGTAGACGATCGTGGGCACGTCGCTCGGGAGGAGCTTCACGAAGGCCAGGTCCTGGGCATAGGAGCGGTGCTTGGACCCAAGGTTGTAGGCGTCGACGACGTAGCCGCTGCGACGCTCGATCTGACGCTCCCAGTGGTCGTCGAGGACGGTGCACTCGCGCGCCGCCGAGCCCCCGAGCAGCACGACCAGCGGGACCTTGGGGTGCTTGGCGCGCAGGTTGGCTACCACCTGCACGCAGTGCTGCCAGTCCCGGCCATAGTCGGTGCCGCGGAGCTCTTCGCCACGAGGGGCCGGGAGGCCTGGGGCCTCGCCTGGCGCCACGACCGCCGCGCCGAGGGCCGTCGTGGCGCCGCCACCGGCGCGTGCCGGCGCGGCGATGACCGTGAGCGCTCCAAGACCGGCGGCGGCCAGCGCGATGACCGCGAGTCTGGCCGCGGAGCGGAGACGACGCTCGCTCATGGACTTAGGAGCCGCCGCCATCCTGCAAGACGCCGCTGTTCAGGATCTTGACCGTCCTCGAGCTCAGAAGGCCCTGCCAGACCTTGCGGCCAGGCTCCACCAGATGCCACAGGTCGTAGAAGCCGGAGTTTGGCAGCCTGGCCGCGGCGACGAAGCTCACCCACGTGATGTCGTACTTCCTGGCGAGCGCCCGGCACTTGTCGCGGTACTTCGTGGTGGGCGCGTTGAGCGATCTGCCGATGACGGCAGTGTTCCTCGGCAGCTCGAACAGGACCGGGTAGTAGCCCCGCCTCTGACAGGTCTTGATGAGCCGTTCCAGTTCCGCGGCACTCGTCCTGAAGTTGCGCTTGAAGACCGGGTACCGGTCGGCGAGCCACGCCTTGACGAGCGCGCGCTTCTTCGACTTGGAGAGGATTTTGCGGTACGAGTAGGAGTGCGGCTGCTTGAGCGACGGCGGCGCCGTCGGCAGCGGCACCGGCAGCGAGATCGACGCAGACTTCTGGGCAGAGGTGAACGATCCGAGGTTGATGCCGATGTAAACGATCGCCTGCGCGCCCTCGGGCAGCTTCTTTACGATGGCGACGTTCTGCGCCATGGTGCGATTGCGTGAGCCCATGTTCCAGGCCAGCACATCCGCGGGGCCGCCCTTGCGCGCGATCTGACTACGCCAGCTCGCGTCGCTGATGGTCGACTCACGGGCCGCGGAGCCGCCGAGCAGCACAACGACGGGCTCTTCCGGCGGGACGGTCTGCATGTAGCCCAGGGCTTTGAGGATGCGGGTCATGTCGGCGCCGGAGGCTGCGCCCCTGGCGCCGGCCGCACCACTGCTCGCGTCCTGCCCTCCGGCCGCGGCTTCAGAGCTGGGCGTGCCGCTGGCCGAGGACCCCAGGGTGGCCTGCGCCGAGCACGCGGCTGCCGCGGCGGCGGCGGTGACGACCGCGACGAGGAGTACGACGATGAAAGCGGTACGACGGTGGCTGTGGGTCATGCATCCCTCCTGGAGCGGAGCTTGACTCTAGCACGGGAGGCATCGCGCGCGCCCGCGATGCGCGGCCGCCGCGAGGGATGTAGGGTTGGCCGGCAGCCCGCCGGGAAGGGCTGTCTGACGTCGGGAGCGGTGGCGAGGACGATGGAGACGATGCACGGAGCCGCCTCGGGCGGCACGCAGGCGAGCAGGAAGGCCGTGGCGACGCGGCACACCTCAGGACAGATCCTCGGCGCCGGCGCGGCGCGGCTGCACCTGCAGGCGTGGCTGCCCGGGGCGCCGGGCTCGGGCGAGACTGAGGGCGTGGACGCTGTGATCGCGGTGGTCCACGGCTACGGAGATCACGGCGGCCGCTACACCTGGTTCGGCGAGGACATGGCCGCGCGCGGCTACGCCGTGTACGTGTACGACCTGCGCGGCCACGGTCAGTCATCGGGCGCTCGCGGCCAGGTCAAGCGCTTCGACGAGTACCTCGACGACACCGCCGTGTTCCTGGACGAGGTGCGCCGGCGCCAGCCTGGCGGGCCGCTGTTCCTGCTCGGCCACAGCATGGGCGGCCTGATCTGCGCGCGCCTCGCCGAGGAGCGCGCGCCCGACGTGACCGGCCTGGTGCTCTCGGCGCCGTTCCTGGCGCTCGTGGCCGAGGTGCCGCCGTCCAAGGTCGCCGGCGCGAAGCTGCTCGCCGTGATCTGGCCCGGCAAGGACGTCGGCAACACCGTGCGGGCGGCCGACTTGTCTCACGACCGGACGGTCGTGGAGGCGTACGTCACAGACCGTCTCGTCCATCACGTGGCGCCTGCCCGCTGGGCCGTGCAGGTGCTCGCGGCTCAGGACGAGGCCATGGAGGGCGCCGGCCGCATCGAGTTGCCGCTGTACCTGCTCTACGGCAAGGAGGATCCGGTGGCGGACGCATCGTTCGCCGAGGCCCTCTTCGCCGGCGCAGCATCGCAGGACAAGACCGTGCGGGCCTACGAGGGCCTGCTTCACGAGTGCTTCAACGATGTCGGCCGCGAGCAGGTCTACGCGGACCTCGCGGCCTGGATCGCAGAGCGGCTGCCGGCCTGAGTCAGCCGGCGGCGGGCGAGCGGCCTGCCGGTCGCTTTGCGCGGCGCCGTCCCGGGACCGCGCGTCATGCCGCGGTCGTCCCGGGGGACGCGGCGGGCATCAGGCCGCGCCCCGCCCCGCCGTACTCATGGAGACGACCGGCTCCTCGTCTGGGTCGACGCCCAGGAGGGTCGCCGCCTTCTCGTCGAAGATGCGGCGATCTGGCAGGAGCCAGGCGGACGGCATGAACCGCGGGAGGCCGCCGACAAGCCTCGGCCAAGAGGTCAGTCGCGGGTGCGGTACGGCGTGGGGATGAACTCCACCGACGGGCGCCGCTGGCTGCGCCGCGGGTACAACGTCATCAGCTCGTAGACGAGGTCCGGTACCGTGTCGGAGACCGGGAGCCCCAGCAGCTTGGCCTCCTCCAGCCGGATGGGGTAGTCGTGCGTCCAGCGGCCTTCGCTCAGCAGCGCCGCTAGTCGGTCCGCCTCCTCGCCCGGCACGCGGCCCTCAAGCAGCTCGCGGACGGTGGCCCGCACCTGGTCGATGGCCTTGCGGGCGACGTCACCCAGGATCAGCGTCTCGTCGTCGCGGTTCGGGTTGTCCTGCTCGAGCGCCTTCAGAATGGACGCCGCCGGCCACGACCCGCGGGGGAGGCTGCCGAGCTGCGGGTCGACTGGCCCGAGCACGGCGTCGGGGTCCAGGAGGATCTGGTCGGCGGCCAGCGCCACGAGCGTGCCGCCCGACATGGCGTAGTGCGGCACGATCACTGTCACGTCGCCGTGGTGCCGCTTGAGTGCGTGGGCGATCTGGTCGCTTGCCAGGACCAGCCCGCCGGGCGTGTGCAGGAGCAGGTCGATCGGCATCTCGGGCGGCGTGAGCCGGATCGCGCGCAGCAGCTGCTCGGAGTCGTCGATGTCGATGTAGCGGCCGAAGGGCAGACCGAGGAGGCTCACGGTCTCCTGGCGATGGATGAGCGTGATGACGCGGGAGCCGCGTTGACGCTCGAGGCGCCTGATCAGGTCTCGCCGGCGGCGGTCGCGCCTCCAGCGGAACACGCGCGGCACGATGAAGAGCAGCACCACAGCGATGAAGACGGCGAGGAGGATCCAGGAGCCGGTGCTCATCGCATCACTTCCTGGCCGCCGGGCCCGGATCGACGTGGAAGGCCGAGAACTGGTTTCTCAGCTCGGCCTGCCGGCGTAGCTCGCCGGTCTCCGCGAGGTTCTTCCGCCGGCGCCACCACCGGCTCGCCTCGTCCTCGCTCGGCGAGCTGGGCGGTGTCGAGCGCACGCCGACCAAGCGTCCGTGGCGATCGATCACGATCGGGTCGTGATCGGGAGGCTTGGCATGGCTCCGGCGGAACATGCCCGTACTGTTCCCGCCCTGCCGCGCGGATGCACGGACGTGGCGTCGCCTACAGCAGGTGGCTGAAGTTGCCGGTGCCCCAAGGGGAGGCGCCGACGGCCGCGGCCACTGAGGAGGCGTCGTTGCCGCGGCGCAGGGCCGCGATGATGCCGTCGTAGTAGCCGTTCTTCATGGTGATGACGGTCGCCTCGAGGCCTTGCTTCCAGCTCGTGTACGCCTTGACGCCGACGGAGTTGAAGACCGTGGCTCCCGGCATGCTCTGCGTCGTGTTGAGCGGGTTGTAGTAGGCGGTGTTGTACCAGTGGCCGCCCTCGGCCATCTCCCAGGCGGTGATGGCGGCCACGTTGTCGGCGGTGACGGGGAAGCGCATGGCCACGAGCAGCGCCCTGGCCCATGTGAGCTGCGTGAACTGCCCGTTCTTGGCCATCGCCAGCGCTGCGCCGAGCCCGCCGCTGGCGAGGATCTTCTTGATACGCTTGGTCACGCCCTGGAGGATCGCCGTCCGTTCGACGAGCATCTGATCCAGCTCGATCTTCTGGTTCTGGACCTGCTGCTCGGCGACGACGGCCTCCTGGCGCTCGGCCTCCACGCGGCGCTCCAGCCGGCGCGCCTCGCGCGCCAGCCGCTGCGCCTCGTTCTCCGAGCTCCGGTCCTGGTCGGCGATCGCCTGCTGCAGCGAGCGGATGGTGTCGATGTCGGAGAGGCTCTCGATGGTGGAGAGGATGTCGAGCCAGTCGAGGTCGCCGGTCTTATACAGGGTGGCGGCGCGCTCGGCCAGGATCTCTCGCTGGAGCTCCAGGTCGTTCTCGGCGCGGGCCAGCTGACGGCGCGTCAGCTGCAGTCTCTGATTGGCCTCGTCGAGTGTCGCCTGTGCCCGGATCAGCCGGTCGCCGACCTGCCGCAGCTCGGCCTGCAGGCTCTCCATCTCGGCCCGCGTGCGCTTGGCCTCCTTCTGCAGCTCATGCAGTGAGGGAGCGGCCGCCGCCGGCGGGGTGGCCGCGGCGGCCGCGAGCACCAGGGCAACCGCGACCGCGACGATCAGCGCCGTCGCGGCCGCGACGAGACGCCGCGCGCCCGCGCTGCATCGCGTCCGGCTGTGGGTGGTGTGCTCGAGATGGACCATCTGGGCGTCCTGCGCGCTCACTGGTACGGGTATCGGCCCGGCCGGGCGCTCCTTGACCGCTGGACAGGCCGGCGCTGCGCACCGGCCTGTCCGTGAGGCTTCGCGCCTCGGCGGCGAATCCCTCTCCCCGAGGGTAGCGGCAGGAGCGTCGAAGCGCGAACCGGCCCCCGCCGGCAGCGTGGCCCGGCAGGTCCCGGCAACCAGTCCAACAGCACGGACCGAAGTAGTTGCTGACAGAATGCATCGGCGTTCTGTGGTCATCTCCGGGCCACTGGGTATTCATTGTGCGTCGCTTGCCAGTGAGAGGAGCGCGCCCGCGCTCCTCTCTCACAACCGTCCGCCGGGGGGGCGGACGTCACGCGAGATCCCGATCGTGATCCAGGACCGCTCCTTCAACGCCGACGGGTCGCTGTACTATCCCGACAACCGTGCCTTCTTCGAGGGCCTGAACGTGCCGGGGCAGTCGCCGCAGTTCTCCGGCGCGCCCGAGCTGCGCATCCCGTTCACCCCCGACGCGGCGCTGGACGGCCAGATGAGCGACATCTCGCCGCAGTGGAACCCCGAGTTCTTCGGCAACACCATGGTCGTGAACGGCAAGACCTGGCCGTATCTGAAGGTCGAGCAGCGTCGCTACCGCTTCCGGCTGCTGAACGGCGCGCAGTCCCGTTTCCTGATCCTCAAGATGAGCAACGGCATGCCCTTTCACGCAGATCGGCAGTGAGGGTGGGTACCTGCCCAGGCCGGTCAGGCTGAAGGAGCTGCTCATCGCGCCGGCGGAGCGCGCCGACGTGATCGTCGACTTCAGCAAGGTCAAGCGCGGGACGCGGATCGTCCTGCACAACCTCGGGCCGGACGAGCCGTTCGGTGGCGGCGAGGCCGGCGAGGAGTTCGAGCCGTCTGACCCGGGCACCACCGGCAGGTGATGCAGTTCCGCGTCGGAAGGGCCACCTCGCCCGACACCAGCGCGAAGCCGCGCGACCTCAGGCTGCCGGACATCAAGCGGCTGCCGCGGGCGAGCGTGGTGCGCAACGTGAGCCTCAACGAGCTCGACTCGGCCACTGTCAAGGCGTCGGAGGACGCCGAGGGCAACGTGGTCCTCGACCCGACGGGTGAGCCGTTCGGTCCCCAGGAGGCCGCGCTGGGCACGTGGGTGAAGGTGCCCGGTGACCCGATGGGCATGCCCATGCCGATGATGTGGATGGACGCGGTGACCGAGAACCCGGCGGTGGGGGCCGTCGAGAGCTGGATCATCCGCAACTTCACCATGGACGCGCACCCGATCCACATCCACCAGGTGCAGTTCCAGGTGCAGCGGCGCGTGGTCACGGACCCGATGATGTCGCCGCACGGCATGCTCGGGGAGGGTGCGGTCATCAAGCCTGAATCCTGGGAGACCGGCTACAAAGACACCGTCATCGTCTACCCGGGCGAGCTGACGCGGGGCAAGGCGAGGTTCACCCTCGCCGGGCTCTTCGTCTGGCACTGCCACATCCTCGAGCACGAGGACAACGAGATGATGCGGCCGTTCCGGGTCGGACAGGCCCCAACAGGCAGCCCGCTCAGCACGCAGCCCTTGTGACCGTATGAGGGTTCGGAGGCCGCGCCCGCCGCAGCGGGGGCGCGGCCTCCGACCTCGTACGGTCCGGGGTCCAACCCGGCTGCCGGAGGTGCGTCCGGCCGGGGCGCGGACCCGAGTGGTCTCAGACGGCGGCGGCAGTCTCCCGCAGCGCCGCCCAGAAGGCCTCCACGTCCGCGCGCTCGGTGGCCTGCGTCCCGACTGAGACGCGCTGGATCAGCTTGCCTTTGAGCACGGAGGTGCCGTAGAAGAAGCGGCCCTCGGCGTTGATGCGCTCGACCACGGCCGCGTTGTGCGCGGCGAGCGCGTCTTCGTCGCCGGCGAGCGTCGGAGGCACGTGCCGCAGGCACACGGTCTGGAGCGGCGCCGGCGCGAGCAGCTCCCACTCCGGCGCCGCGACCACCTGCGCGGCCAGCCGCGCGGCGTTGCCGATGTCGCGGCGCACGCGTGTCTGCAGCCCCTCGACGCCGTGCTCGCGCAGCAGGAACCACAGCTTGAGCGAGCGGAAGCGGCGGCCAAGGGGGATGCCCCAGTCGCGCAGGTTGCGCACCACATCGTCGTGGGCGGTGCGCAGGTAGCTGGGGTTGGTGCTCATCACGCGGACCAGGTGCTGGGGGTCGCGCACGTAGTAGGCGGAGAGGTCGAACCCCGTGCCCATCCACTTGTGCGGGTTGAAGACCACGGAGTCGGCGCGCTCGGCGCCCTCCCACATCCAGCGGTACTCGGGGCAGATCATCGCCGTGCCGGCGAGGGCGGCGTCGACGTGCAGCCACATGCCGTGGTGCTCGCAGAGGTCGGCGATGCCCGGCACCGGGTCGAGCGCCGTGGTCGCGGTCGTGCCGACGGCAGCGACCACGGCGCAGGGCCGGCGCCCGGCCGCCAGGTCGTCCTCGACGGCGCGCTCCAGCAGGTCCAGCCTGAGCGCGTGCTCGTCGTCGGTTTCGATGAGGCGCAGGTGCTCGGCGCCGAACCCGGCGAGCAGCGCCGCCTTGGGGATGGAGCTGTGCGCCTGGTCGCTGGCGTACACCACGAGCGGCGCGTCCTCGGCCTGCAGGCCGCCGCGATTCTGCGAGAACGCCGAGGTCCGCTCACGCGCGCAGAGTAGCGCGGTGAACGTCGATGTACTGGCGGTGTCCTCGATCACCCCGGTGAAGGTCTCGGGCAGCGCCACCATCTGGCGCAGCCAGTCCATCACGACGTCCTCGACCTCGGTTGCCGCGGGGCTCGTGAGCCAGTTCATCCCCTGCACGCCCAGCCCGGACGAGACGATGTCGGCGAGCACGGACGAGAGGTCGCTGTTGCCGGGGAAGTAGGCGAGGAAGCCGGGGTGGTTCCAGTGGGTGATTCCCGGCATGACGATGCGGTCGAGGTCGGCGACGATGCCCGCGAGGTCGCCGCCCTGCTGCGGCGGCTCGGAGGGCAGCAGCGCCGCCACCTCGCCCGGCTGCACCCGGCTCATCACCGGGAGGTCGGCAATGCGCTCGCGGTAGTCTGCGACCCAGTCGACCAGCTCGTGGCCGAGCTTACGGAACTCGTCCGGATGCATGTCGTGTCCCTCCTCGGTGATGGCGCGTGAGGCCCGATTCTACCCTCGGGTTCAGACCGGCGCGTCCGCGCCACGCTGTGCGACGAGGACGTCGGATCCGAGGAACCAGTCGGTGACCGGAAAGTGGGCGACGACCGTCCAGTCGTCCGGGGAGAGAAGCCCGCCGTCGCTCGCTGAGCGGCCGCGCGTCCCGTCCGCGGCCGATCCGGTCGAAGAACCGCCGCACCTGATCCGGGGTGATGTAGCCCGCCGCTGAGGTGGAGCCTACAGCCGCTCCTCTCACCACCGGGACCTCCGCTTGCCCTCGCCCGCTCCAGGCGGGACGATGTGGCAGTCCCCCACATCTCCGGCCGCGGCGGCGGCCAGTCCCATCCCGGAGGCTCCGCGTGCGCATCGAACCATTCTTCGTCGAGCAGTGGATGAACGCCCACGAGACGACGGCCACCTGGAACATCGCCGAGACCTGCGTGCATTCGCTCACGCTGGACCAGCTGCTCGAGCTGAGCGGCGACGCCGACGGCGTGGTGCATCGCCTCAAGGAGATCTGGCTGGGCTACGGCGACATCGTGGGCTCGCCGCGGCTGCGCGCCGCGATCGCGGCGCTGTACGGCGAGCGCATCGGCCCAGACAACGTGCTGACCGCCATCGGCGCCATCGGCGCCAACTTCCTCGCCCTGTATGCGCTTGTGGAGCCGGGGACGACCGTCGTCAGTGTCCAGCCCACCTACCAGCAGTTGTACTCGGTGCCCGAGTCACTCGGCGCCGAGGTCAAGGCGGTACGCCTGCGTGAGGAGGACGGGTATCAGCCGGACGTGGAGGCGATCCGGGCCGCGGTGGACGGCCGCACCGGGCTCATCGTGCTGAACAACCCCAACAACCCGACCGGCGCGCTCATCGGCGAGCCTGTGTTGCGGGAGATCGTGGAGGTCGCGCGGGACGCGGACGCCTGGCTCTTCTGCGACGAGGTCTACCGGATGTTGGAGCACGAGGCGGGGACGACGGCGCCGTCGGTGGCGGACCTGTACGAGAAGGGCGTGAGCAGTGGGAGCATGAGCAAGAGCTACTCGCTGGCAGGCCTGCGCACGGGCTGGGTGGCCGGTCCGGCCGAGGTCCTGCAGCGCTGCCTCGACGTGCGCGACTACACGACGATCAGCGGCGGCGTACTGGACGACGCCCTCGCCGCCGTGGCGCTCGAGCACGTCGACGCGGTGCTCGGGCGGAGCCTCGGCATCGTGCGCGGCAACCTGGCGATCGTCGACGCGTGGATCGCGCGGGAGCCGCGGCTGCGCTACGTCCGCCCGCGCGCCGGCACCATCGCCCTCATCCACTACGAGTACGAGGTCCCGGCCGTGGACTTCTGCCAGGGCCTCTTCGACGAGAGCGGCGCCTTCGTCATGCCCGGCGTGGCCTTCGGAGAGGAGCACGCGTTCCGGCTCGGGTACGCGTGCTCCCGCGACGTGCTCGAGGGCGGTCTCTCGGCCGTCTCGGACTACCTTCGGTCGCTCGATCGATGAGCACCCGCCGGTGCGGCCTCGCGGCGGCGGTGCCCCGTTCCGGACCCCGGGGACATAGAATGCCGGCAGATGGATGAGCGGGAGAGACCCGGGGACGACCTGAGCGACTCGGCGCCGCGGCGTACCTGGCTGGCCGCGGAGCGCACCTATCTCGCCTGGTTGCGCACCGGCCTCGGTGCGCTCGGCCTGGCGCTGGCCGTCGGGCGGCTCCTGCCGGCGCTGCTCGACGCCGACCACGTCGCCTTCGGGCTCCTCGGCGCCGGGTACGGGCTGCTCGGCATCTTCCTGATCTTCCTGGCGGCGTACCGGGCGCAGCGGACCCGTGCCGCCCTCGCCGCTTGCAGACCCCTCCCCACCGACTACTGGGCGCTCTGGGCGCTCACCGCCATCAGCGCCGTCCTCGCGGTCGCCACGATCGTCCTCGTCTTCGCGGAGATCTGACCTCATGAGTCACTACGGTCCGTCGCGTGATCTCGTCGTCGAGGTGTACCGCACGCTGCTCGAGCGCGGCTACCTCAAGGCCACGGAAGGCAACGTCTCCGTGCGCGTGCCGGGCGAGGACGCCTTCGCCATCTACCTCGGCCGCTCGATCGAGCTCGTCTTTGCCGAGTTGGTGAACCGGCTCATGCGGTCGTGCGAGATGCTCCGCATGCTCGGCTCCGGAACGGAGAGCGTCATGGCGGCCCTCCGCGCCGTGCGTACCTTCACCGGCAACAAGTGGGTGATGATCAGGGTCGGCGGCGTGTGAACCTGGATGTCCTCGGCGCCGTCCTCCTCGCCCTCGTCCTCGGGTGGATCCTCTGGTTCGCGTGGGGAGTGGCGCGCGGAGACGCCCGGAACGGCTGGTGGCGGGCGGCGCGGATCCTGGTTGCCGCGGCCGTCGCTCTGGCGATCGTGGGGGCCGCGACGTATGAGCTGATGAACTCGCGCACGGTGCAACTGCTCGGCGATCACGTCACGCGCGTCGAGACCTCGCGCAAGGTCGTGGCGCTGACCTTCGACGACGGGCCTGACGACCTGTACGTCACGGAGATCATCGCCGACCTCAAGCGCTTCCGGGCGCGAGGCACCTTCTATGTGATTGGCTCCGCGGCTGCCCAGCATCCCTACGCGCTGAGCAGTCTCGTGGCCTCCGGCCAGGAGATCGGCAACCACTCCTTCACCCACCAGCGGCTGGTCTTTGTCCGGACCGCCACGGCGAAGGATGAGGTGGACTCCACGGACGCCGTCATCCACGGGGCCGGCTTCGCCGGCCACATCACCATGCGTCCCCCCTACGCCAAGAAGCTGCTCTCGCTGCCGTGGGTACTGTGGCGCGAGGACCGCACCACGGTCATGTGGGACCTGGAGCCGGACTCGCTGCCGATCGCGGGAGACCCGGCCGCGATGACGCAGTATGTGTTGGACAACGTGCGGCCCGGCTCGATCGTCCTGCTGCACCCCTGGTCCACGAGGAACGAGGCGACACGGGAGGCGCTGCCCACGATCCTTGCCGGTCTCAGCGAGAGGGGTTACCGCTTCGTGACCGTGTCCGAGTTGCTCGCGCTCCGCTGACCGGCGGCGCGACCGTCGCCGCCATCGCGCACCCCACGCCGGAGGGGACATCCAACGGCCTCGTCCGGCTCTTCGGGCAGATCACCGTCCTCAACGTGTACCTGATGTCCGCCCTGCGGCTGGCCGACGGGTCGTTCATCGTCTTGCTGGCGCTCTCCGCCAGGCTGTTGCTGCGGGCGGCGGCCGCGGTCTCGCGCCTGCGCGTGCCGCTGCGCGCGGTCGGCGAGGCGGGCGGCGGCGCAGATGCGCCGGGCCCGGCGACGGGCGCGACAGGGGCCGCGGAAGCGTCCCCTGCGGAGCCGGATGCACTGCGCCCGCCGGCTCCGATAGGCTAGCCGGGTACTGGCGGCGAGCGGTCTGGGAGGGTGCGGGTGAGCATGTCCGACCCCGGTGCTGCCGTCGCGGACGTGCCGCCGACGGCAGGCTCCGGCAACGGGGCTGCCACGGGCGGCAACGGCCGCAACGGCCGCGACTCTTGGAACCGAGGCCTTGCCGCGCCGGCCCGCCCCGGATTCCACGAGCGCCGAGCGTTCGTCGCCAGCGTCGTCGCCGTTATCGCGTACCTCTTCCTCGAGTACTTCGTGTTCGTGCGTCCCGGGGCAGACCGCGCGGACCACGTGCTCGCCGTGTTCCTGCCGGCGGCGGTCCTCGCGCTGAGCGCGGAACTGTACGGGCGGCTCCCCGCGGGTCTCCGCGCCTCGATCGCGCTCGTCTTCGGCGTCATCGGCCTCGTGACCGGTCTCGTGCAGGCAGACCGCCTGCTCGTGGAGGGCTTCAGCGCCTCCGCCCTGTGTGGCCTGCTGCCGCTGGCCGCGGGGGTGATCTTCGTGATCGTCGGCGCGCGCGTCGCGTGGGTCTCGCGCAAACGCGGCGGTCGGCTCTGGTGGACGGTGCTTCGCCGCGCGCTCATCGCGGTCGCGGCGCTCCTTCTCTTGTACTGGGTGGTCCTCCCCATGAGCCTTGCGATCGTCGCCACCGAGCGGCCGCGCGATCCCGTAGAGGCAGCCGACCTCGGCCGGCCCTACGAAGAGGTGACGCTGACCACGCGGGGCGGGCTGGAGCTGAGCGCCTGGTACGTCCCGTCGCAGAACAAGGCGGCGGTCATCACCTACCCGCGCGCCTGGACGATCCGGCAGGCGCGCATGCTCGCCGAGCGCGGGTACGGCGTGCTGCTCGTCGACCCGCGGGGCTACGGTGACAGCCAGGGCGACCCCAACGCGTACGGCTGGGGGTCGGTCCGCGACATCGACGCGGCGGTCGCGTGGCTGCGCCGGCGCCCGGACGTGCAGAACCGGCGCGTCGGTGGCCTGGGCCTCTCGATGGGCGGTGAGGTGATGGTTGAGGCGGCGGCGCGCAACTCCGGCCTCAAGGCCGTGGTCAGCGAGGGCGCCGGCATCCGCTCCGTGCGCGAGTCGCTCTTGCGCCGCGGCCCGAGCGCCGTCGAGAAGGCGCTGCAGTACCCGCAGGACCTCATTCAGACAGTCGCGGTCTGGGTCCTGAGCGGCGAGCCGGTGCCCATGTCGCTCAAGAACGCCTCACTGCTCATCGGGCCGCGCGCCGTCCTCTTCATCTACGGAGAGGACGGCCAGGAGGTCGAGAAGTCCGTGAACCCGGTGTACTACAGCGCCGCTTTCGCGCCCAAAGGCATCTGGGAGGTACCGGGCGCCGCGCACACGGGCGGCATCGAGGCCCAGCCGGAAGAGTACGAGCGCGTCGTCGTCGGCTTCTTCGACAGCGCCTTGCTGGGCGAAGAGTAGGAGAGGGCGCCGGCTCGTCTCGTCCACGCCCGCCTCGCCCCTTCCGACCGACTCATTTCGAGAGCAGTCCCTCGATGCGGCTGCCCAGATACCCCATCGCGTTGAAGCCGGTGTGCGTGAGCCACGGCGCGAGGATGCTGCCGGAGCGCAGGCGCAGCCAGCTGAAGAAGGCCCCGACGAAGCCGGTGGCGAGGACGACGAAGGCGACGGCGCCGGCCTGCAGCAGGACGCGGTCCGCGGTCGCCGACGCTCCCGGGTTGGTGTCCAGCGAGTTGAGCGTCGGCAAGACGTGCCAGACGCCGAACACGGTCGAGCTGAGCACGACCGCTACCCACGACCGGTGCCGCCGCAGGTAGAGGCCCAGATGGCCTTGACGCGGTCGCGCGCGAGCCAGAGGTCGCGCCAGGAGACCCCGAATCTCGTCCGGGCGGGTACACTGTCCGCTCATGGTGGCTCCGGTGGTCGAGCGCTCGAGCGGCCGCGCTCGGGGCTCCAGCCCGCGTGTGACGCGGTCGATACAGCAGAGAGCGGATGAGCGAGCGAGGAACACAGACGACGAGGCGAGGGCGGCGGGCGGCCGTCACGACGGCCGCCGCCGCGCTCGCCGTCTTGGCCGCCGCCGCGCTGGCCGGCTGCGGCGCGGCCGGCGCGGCCGGCGGGCAGACGCCGCCGGCGAGCACCACGGCCGCCGCCGCGTCGCCGTCGCCCGGCCCCTCCCTGGCCGGCGCGAGTCCGGCGCCGTCCTTGTCCCCGTCCGCGACGTCCTCCAAGACTCCCGCGCCCGAGCCACCGCTCGAGCGACCGTCGAAGAAAGACCCGCTGCGCATCTACTTCGGCGGCGACTCTCTCTCCGGCATGCCGGGCATCATGCTCGCGCAACTCACGCAGAAGAACCGGCTCGCCCGGGTCAAGGCAGACTACGTCGAGAGCTCCCGCCTCACGTACGGCGAGCCGACGGACTGGCCGGCGCGGGTCAGCCAGCAGATGGACGCCGATCGCTACGACGTCGGCATCTTCATGATCGGCGCCAACGACTCCGGCATGCCGATGATCGCGGGCGGCGAGTCGGTCATGTATCCCAAGAAGGCCTGGCTCGAGGAGTACGAACGCCGCGCCAAGAAGATCGCTGCGCTCATGCTGCGCGGCGGCGCCGACCGCGTGTACTGGGTCGGCATGCCTATCATGCCCAGCTCGAGCGAGTCGAAGAAGATGCGCGACCTCAACGAACTGTTCGAAAGGGTCGCGCGGAGCAGCCCGGACGTCGTCTACGTGGACAGCTACGACCTCCTCTCAAAGAAGGACGGCGGCTTCAGAGCATCGCTGCGCAGTGGCGACGGCGTCCATTACACCAACGAAGGCGCGATGGTGGTGGCCAGGGCGGTATGGGACGCCATCAGGCGGGACTGGGACGGTGGCTCCACCGAGTGACGGGTACGTTCCTCGGTCAGTTGACCGAGGGTATCGTTGCTGTCGCGTCTCAATGCTGAGCCACTTGGGAAGTGGGTATAACTGCCCAGAGCGTCGGTCGGCCGCAGGGGGAGGCCGTCGACGAGGCGACGGCCGGGGGCTGAACGTGCCGGCACGCACACATGAGCGGTAGCGCCCGGGGCCGGGCGGATAGGGGGAGTCAGCAAGCACCGACGACGGGGGGCGACGGCGCGCATGCACGGCTGAGCCCGGACGAACGTCGCGACCTCCTCCTTCACGCCAACGACATCGTCCTGCTGTTCGACGAGGGACTCCGGCTGGTCGACTGCAACGACCGTGCCGTCGAGGCATACGGCCGCTCGCGGGAGGAACTGCTCACCAGGTCCATCGAGGACATCCGCGCGCAGCAGTCCGGCATCCCGCTCGACGAGCGAATGCCGGAGGTGCGGGCGACGGCCGGCTCCATCTTCGAGAGCGTGCACCGGCGTGAGGACGGGTCGACGTTCCCGGTCGAGGCGAGCGTGCGGACCGTCGAGACACCACATGGGCTGTTCTACCATGCCACCGTCCGCGACATCACCGAGCGCAAGACAGCGGAGGCGGAGCTGCAGCGCGCCGTCCTCACATCTTTGGGCGAGAGCATCGTCACGCTCGACGATGCGGGCCGCATCACGTACATCAATCACCCCGAGGCCGGTATCGACGAGCAGGAGGTGCTCGGGTCGAAATGGGTGGATCGGCTGGACGACGCGACGCGTGCGCAAGCGGAGCGGGCTCTACGGGCAACGATCGAGACCGGCGAGATCCAGGAGATCGAGTTCCGCGTCGCCGAGCCGGAGCGGCTATCGACCTGGTACCACGTGCGCATGGTGCCGCTACCGGGATCGTCGCCGGCCAGCGTGGTGCTCGTGGCGAGCGACATCACCAAGCAGCGCAGGACTGAGCGCGACCTGCGTGACGCGCTGCAGCGCATGCGGCAGGCGGAGCGCACCGCCCACGTCGGCCACTGGCGTGTCGACGCACGCACCGGCGCACTCGAAGCGTCGGACGAGCTCCTGCGCATCGTCGGCGCACCGCCGGACGCGTCCGGCGGCGACGCCGAGTCGTACGTCCACCCGGACGACCGCGCCGAGCGGCGCAGTGTCTTCGAGCAGGTGCTCGCCGGCGAGCCCTACGAGAACCACGAGTGGCGCACGGTGCGCCCGGACGGCGCCGTCCGTTACCTGTCCGGCGCGGCGGACCCGGTCTTCGACGACGCCGGCAACGTGGTCGCCGTCTTCGGAGTGACCCAGGATGTGACCGAGCGCGCCGAAGCACTGCAGGCGGCGCGGGAGACAGCGGGGCAGTACCGCGCCCTGCTGGAGAACATGCTCGAGGGGTTCGCCTACTGCCGGATGGTCTGGGACGAGGAGGGGCTCCCGGACGACTTCATCTACCTCGGCGTCAATCCGGCTTTCTACCGGCTCACTGGCCTGGTGGAGGTCGTCGGCAAGCGGGTCACCGAGGTCCTCCCGGACATCAAGCAACATGACCCTGAGCTCTTCGCGATCTACGGCGCCGTAGCTGCGACCGGCGAGCCGGCCGACTTCGACATCCACTTCGCCCCGCTCGACAAGTGGCTGCACGTCACCGCGACGCGCCCGCATGAGGACGAGTTCGTCGCCTTCTTCTCGGACGTCACCGAGCGCAAGGAGGCGGAGCGCCAGGCCAGAGACAGCGAGCAGCGACTGCGCCTGTCACTCGCCGCCGCCGACGCGGGTATCTGGGAGTGGGACCTCCGGTCTGGCGCGAACACGTGGTCGGACGAGGTCTGGGAGCTGTACGACCTCGACCGCGCGCAGTACCCGGCAAGCTACGACGCCTGGCTGGAGGCGGTCCACCCGGACGACAGGGAGGAGGCGGCGGCGAGCGTGAGCGCGGCCGCCGCCGAGGGCCGGGAGATCGACCTCGAGTATCGCGTGAACACTCGCGACGGATCGCCCCGCTGGCTCATCTCGCGCGGTAGTCCGGAACGCGATGGCGATGGCCAGGGCGAGCTCGTGCGGTACCTCGGCGTGGTCGTCGACGTCACCCAGCGCAAGCTGGCCACGATCGAGGCGCGCGAACGCGAGGAGAGCTACTCCGCCGTGTTCAACGAGGCGCCCTTCGGCATCCTCGTGTCGCGGCTGCGGGACGCCGCGATAGTGAGCGCGAACAGATCCTTCCTCGAGCTCTTTGAATGCACGCTGGATGAGGTCGAGGGTGGGACTATCCCCGATCTGGGCATCGCGAGCCCGGAGGCTATCGCTGACATGACAGCCGAGTTGGGGGAGCGCGGCGTGGTGAGGGACCGGGAGGTCGTGCGCCGCAGGCTGACCGGCGGGAGCGTCATCTTCTCGATCAATCTCGCGCGGGTGAGTATCGGAGGAGAGCAGCACGTGGTCACGACCGTCCGTGACATCACCGAGGCGCGGCGCGCGGAGCAGCAGCTTCGCGAGAGCGAGGAGCGTTTCCGCTCGTTGTTCGAGTACAGTCCGATCGCCGTGTTCTTCACCTCGCCGGATGGCGGCGTGAACGCGGCGAACCCTGCCGCCTGCAAGATGTTCGGCTACACGGAGGACCAGATCGTCGCCCTCGGACGATCCGGCCTGCTCGACGCTGAGGACCCGCGACTGCGCGTTGAGGTGGAGCAGCGCGACCGCACCGGACGCATCCAGAGTGCTGAGCTGACCGCGATCCGGAGCGACGGCGAGCGCTTCCCCGTCGAGGTCGACTCGGTGAACGTCGCGACCGAGCCGCCGCGGGCGTTCGTGATGATGCGCGACATCACGGAGCGCAAGCGCGCCGAGGAGGCCTTGCTCAGGAGCGAGGCGGAGAAGCAGACGGCGCTCGACGGCGCCGAGCTCGGGGTGTGGATGAACGACATCGCCTCGGGCGGCGTCCGCTTCGACGAGCGCGGGCAGGCGCACTACGGCTTCGACGCCCGTGAGACGACCCTCGATGAGGTGCTGGCCCGGGTGCATCCGGACGACGTCGACCGGCTGTCGGGTGAGGTCGCCGCGGCCCTCGACCCGCGGACCGGCACCGGCGAGTACGCCACCGAGTATCGGGTCGTGCCTCCCGACAAGCCCGAGCGCTGGCTCTCCGTCTCCGTCCGCGTGCTCTTCGAGGGCGACGGAGAGGAGCGTCGTCCGGTGATCGGGTTTGGCACCAGCGCCGACATCACCGAGCGCAAGCGCATGGAGGAGGACCTGCGCAGGAGCGAGGCCGAGGCGAGGGAAATGGTCGCCCGGCTCTCGCTGGCGCAGCAGCTCGGCCACATGGGCGACTGGGAGTGGGACGTGGCGACGGGCGTCGTGCACTGGTCCGACGAGGTCTACCGGATCTACGGTGTCACGCCGGACTTCCCGACCGGCTTCGACGCCATCGTCCCCATGATCCATGCGGACGACCTCGAGGGGCACATGGCCCGGGTGCGAGGCTTTCTGGACGACGGTGAGGCCTCCGCATCGTTCGCCTTCCGCATCGTGCGCCCGGACGGGACCGTTCGCCACGTCTTCCAGACGGCCGCGGCGGAGCGCGACGACGAGGGCCGCGCGGTGCGCCTGTTCGGTGTCCAGCAGGACGTCACCGAGCTGCGCGAGGCGGAGGCGGCGCTCTCGGAGAGCGAGCGCCGCCTCCGCCGGTTCTACACGGCCGGGCTCGTGGGGGTGGTGTTCTGGACGGCCGAGGGAGCCATCACCGATGCCAACGATCGCTACCTCGAGATGGTGGGCTACGCGCGCGACGAACTCGAGGCGGGCCAGGTCGACTGGGCGGCGATGACCGCGCCCGAGTGGGCGGCGCGCGACCGGGCGGCGCTCGAGGAGCTGCGGACGACCGGACGTAACGCCGCGCCGTTCGAGAAGGAGTACGTGCGCAAGGACGGGACGCGGTTGCCCATCCTCGTGACCGCGGCGACCCTCGACGACGAGGGCCGGCACGGCATCGCGCTGGTCCTCGACATCAGCGACCAGAAGCGCGCCGAGAACGATCTCCGCCGCCTCAACCTCGAGCTGGAGGAGCGCGTGCGCCGGCGTACCGCGGACCTGGAGGCCGCGAACGCGGAGCTCGAGTCGTTCAGCTACTCGGTCTCCCACGACCTGCGTGCGCCGCTGCGCCACATCTCCGGCTTCGCGCAACTGCTCGCCGAGCACGTGGGCGCCGGCGACGAGCAGTCCGTGCACTTCGTGGACGTCATCACCCGCTCCGCCGCAGACATGGGCACCCTTATCGACGACCTCCTCCAGTTTTCGCGCGTCGCTCGCGCGCACATGCACGTGGAGCTTGTGGACATGGCGAGGCTGGTCCTCGAAGTCCTGGACGTCGCGCGCGGCGACCTCGGCGAGCGGCGCGTCGACGTGGAACTCGGCGAGATCCTGCCTGCGGTCGGGGACCAGACGCTGCTGCGCCAGGTGTGGGCCAACCTCATCGGCAACGCGTTCAAGTACACACGGACACGCGAAGCGGCAGCGATCGAGATCGGGTCGCGCTCCGATGCCGGCGAGGTGATCTACTGGGTGCGGGACAACGGCGTGGGCTTCGACATGGAGTACGCCGACCGGTTGTTCCGGGTGTTCGAGCGGCTGCACGGGTCCGACCAGTTCGAGGGCAGCGGCATCGGGCTTGCCAATGTCCAGCGGATCGTCGGCCGCCACGGGGGTCACTGCTGGGCCGATGCCGAAGAGGGCGTGGGCGCAACGTTATTCTTCGCGCTGCCCGCGGGTACGGAGGAGTGATGATGACGAACATCGATTTGCGTCATATCCTGCTGGCCGAGGACGACGCGCGCGACGTGGAGCTCACGCTCAAGGCGCTGCGCGACCACCGGCTCGCGAACCGCGTCGTCGTCGCGCGCGACGGGGTGGAGGCGCTGGAGTACTTACGCGCCAGCGTGAAGTCGGGTGGAGATGGTCTGCCCGCGGCGCTGCTCCTCGACATCAAGATGCCCAGGATGACGGGCCTGGACGTCCTTGTCAGCATCCGCGAGTACCCGGAGCTCAGGACCCTGCCCGTGGTGATGCTCACCTCGTCGCGGGAAGGCCCCGATGTGCAGTCCGCATACGACCTCGGCGCCAATGCCTACGTGGTCAAGCCCGTGGGGTTTGCCGAATTCATGGACGCCGTTCAGCAGGTCGGGGCGTTCTGGGCGCTGCTCAACGAGCCGGCGCCGGGGAGTGGGGCATTGTGAGTGAGGACTCCGGCGGCGAGGTCGCTTTGGGCACCATCTTGCGCCTCCTCTGTATCGACGACACCCCGGCGGACGCGGAGCTCGAGCAGCTCAGCCTGGCGCGGGCGGGGTACGAGGTGGACGCCACGCGCGTCGCCACCGAAGTGGAGCTGGCGACGGCCCTCGACGGCGGGCTCTTCGACGTGGCCCTTCTGGACTACACACTGCCCGGCTGGGACTGCCGGGAGGCGCTGGCGCAGCTGCTCGCCACCCGGCCGGGTCTGCCGGTCATCTCCGTCGCGGGCACCATCGGCGAGGAGACGGCGGTCGAGCTGCTCAAGCTGGGGGCGTCGGACTACGTCTCCAAAGACCACCTCGCTCGTCTGCCGTACGCGGTCGGCCGCGCCCTGGAGGCGGCCGCGGACCATCGCGCGCGCCTGGACGCCGAGGCTGCCCTGCGGGCGAGCGAAACGCGCTACCGCCGCATGGTCGAGACGGCGGCGGAGGGCATCATCGTCGTCGACGAGGGCTTTCGCGTCGTCTTCAGCAACGAGCGCATGACGAGCATGCTCGGCTACGAGCCCGGCGCGCTGCTGGGCAGGCACACCAGCGAACTGCACGTGGCCGACGACCTGGAGTTCCGGCACGACCAGGAGCGACGCCGGCGTGCCGGCGAGTCGTCGCAGTACCAGCGGCGCTTTCGCCGCGCCGACGGGAGCGAGCTCTGGGTCAACGTCTCCGCCTCACCCATCTTCGACGACGATGGGCGATTCGCAGGCTCACTCGCCATGATCGCCGACATCTCGGAGCAGCGTGACGCCGAGGGCCGCCTGCGAGAGGCGCTCGGCGGCACGGTGGCCGCCATGGGCGCGCTCGTCGAGATGCGCGACCCGTACACGGCCGGACACGAGCGGCGGGCCGCGGCGCTCGTCGTGGCCATTGGCAGGGAGCTCGGCCTCCCGGAGGATGAGATCGAGACGCTCGACCTGACGGCGAGGATGCACGATATCGGCCAGATCGCCGTACCCGCGGAGATCCTCACGCGCCCCGGCAGGCTCTCCACCAACGAGTTCACTCTCGTCAAAGCTCACCCTCAAGTGGCCTACGACATCCTGGCGCCCATCGACTTCGGCCGACCGGTAGCCCGGGTGATCCTCCAGCACCACGAGCGGCTGAACGGGTCCGGCTACCCGGCGGGCCTGGCCGGCGACGAGATCATGCTCGAGGCCCGAGTCCTCGCGGTCGCCGACGTGGTGGAGGCCATGTCGTCGCACCGACCGTACAGGCCGGCTCTGGGCGTCGAAGCCGCGCTCGCCGAGGTCGCGGCCGGCGCCGGCCGGCTCTTCGACGCCGGCGTCGTCGCCGCCTGCGAGCAGGTGTTCCTCACGGGCTTCGAGTTCGAGCCCTGAGCGCCGTCTCTCGGCCGCGGTTGGGTCCGGCCGCCGTCATCGGGACGGGTTGGGGGTCAACGGCCGCGGCCGCCGCGCTGGCCTAGCAGGCTGCAGAAATACTCGCCGGCGCACCCGTCCGGCGAGGGCCCGCAGCCTCGATCAAGGTACGTCCGACTGCCCTCATCTGATAGAATAATCCCTGCAAATCACGAATAGGGAGGGCGCGA
>Ga0209269_1000113_pt1 | contig 129950 bp, 124 predicted proteins | sample MTBAKMMethaMetaG_FD_187455 | JGI IMG/M metagenome (GOLD analysis project Ga0209269, IMG submission 187455) | Enrichment culture microbial communities from Arthur Kill intertidal strait, New Jersey, USA, that are MTBE-degrading - MTBE-AKM (Arthur... | ecosystem: Environmental > Aquatic > Marine...
ACGTAACGAAGATCGCCAACGGCGATCTGAGCGCGACGATTGACAAGGCATCGCAGGACGACCAGATCCACGAGTGGCTGGTGCTCCTCAAGACCAATATCGAGGCCTTGGTGAAGGATGCGGACATACTGGCGAAGGCGGCGGTGGAAGGCAAGCTGGCGACCAGGGCGGACGCGACCAAGCACCATGGCGATTTCCGCAAGATCGTGGAAGGCGTGAACGACACGCTGGACGCGGTGATCGGACCCTTGAATGTAGCGGCGAAGTATGTGGATGATATCAGTAAGGGCCAGATACCGGACCGGATAACCGACAGCTACAACGGCGACTTCAACACCATCAAGAACAACCTGAATCAGTGCATCGACGCGGTCAATGCCTTGGTTGGCGATGCGAGCATGCTGTCCAAGGCGGCGGTGGAAGGCAAATTGGCGACCAGGGCGGACGCTGGCAAGCACGAGGGCGATTTCCGCAAGATCGTGGAAGGCGTGAACGATACGCTGGACGCGGTGATCGGGCCCCTGAACGTAGCGGCCGAGTACGTGGACCGGATCTCCAAGGGTGATATTCCGCCCAAGATCAGCGACAGCTACAACGGAGACTTCAACGAGATCAAGAACAACCTGAACAACTGTATCGACAACATGAACGCGCTGGTGGCTGACGCCAACATGCTGGCGAAGGCGGCGGTGGAAGGCAAGCTGGCGACCAGGGCGGACGCGGGCAAGCACGAGGGCGATTTCCGCAAGATCGTGGAGGGCGTGAACGCCACGCTGGACGCGGTGATCGGACCCTTGAACGTGGCGGCGCGGTATGTGGATATGATCAGTAAGGGTGATGTCCCTGAAAAGATCATGGACAGCTACAATGGCGACTTCAACGAGATCAAGAACAACCTAAACGTGCTTGTTCAGGCCATGAACAACATAGCGGAGGTCGCTGAAAAGATCGCCCAGGGAGATCTGACCGTAAAGGTCCAGCAACGTTCAGAGAAAGACAAGCTTATGATCGCTATACATGATATGGTGGCGCGGCTCTCAGAAATCGTCCGTGCGGTCAAGGATTCGTCAGACAATGTGGCTTCGGGCAGCTCGCAAATGAGCACCACGGCCGAGCAGATGTCTCAAGGCGCATCCGAGCAGGCCTCGGCCGCTGAAGAGGCCTCTTCCTCCATGGAGCAGATGGCGGCGAACATCAGGCAGAATGCAGATAATGCGCAGCAGACCGAGAAGATCGCAGGCAAGTCGGCCTTGGATGCCAAGGAAGGTGGCAAGGCCGTGGAGCAAACGGTCGGCGCCATGAAGACGATTGCAGAAAAGATCGCTATCGTGGAAGAGATCGCGCGTCAGACCGATCTGTTAGCTCTGAACGCAGCTATCGAGGCAGCCAGAGCGGGAGAACACGGCAAGGGATTTGCCGTGGTGGCGGCGGCCGTGCGGCGTCTGGCGGAACGCTCGGCTGATGCGGCCGGTGAGATCAGCAAGCTTTCGGTGACCAGCGTGGAAGTGGCCGAGAAGGCCGGCCAGATGCTCGGCCAGATCGTACCGGACATCGGCAAGACGGCGCAGTTGGTCCAGGAGATCACCGCGGCGAGCCATGAGCAGAACACCGGAGCCGAGCAGATCAACTCCGCCATTCAACAGCTCAACCAGGTGGTCCAGCAGAACGCAACCGCATCCGAGCAACTTTCTTCAACGGCCGAGGAGCTTTCAGGCCAAGCGGTTCAGCTTCAGGAGATCATTGGTTTTTTCAAGATCGATAAGGACTCCCAAAGCAAGGGCGCCTCTGTCTCGAGCGTATCGAAAACTGATCACTCGCTGCCCCATCCCCATGCCATCAGGACTCACGGGGAAAGTCTCAAGGTCGGGAACGCCGTTGGCACAAGGCATGCCGGTGTCGCCATAGATCTCAAGGAAACGGGAACGCATGGTGACGCCATAGACGATGATTTTGAGAAATTTTAGGCGAGAAGGAGACGGTCATGAGCGTGGAAACCATAACCGAAACCAGACAGTACCTCTCGTTCAAGCTTGATGAGGAGGAGTTTGCCTTGGAAATCGGCAAGGTGCGTGAAGTACTCGATCTCACCAAGATCACCAAGGTGCCGCAGACGCCGGATTTCGTGAAAGGCGTGATCAATCTACGCGGTGCCGTGGTCCCGGTGGTTGATTTGAAGAAAAAATTCGGGATGCTGGGAACGGAGAGAACCGTCCATACCCGGATCATCATCGGTGAAGTGGCCATTGACGGAGAGACCACGGTTCTGGGCGCTCTGGCCGATGCCGTGCATGAGGTCATGGATCTGGAGCCTGAGAATATCGAGCCTGCACCAAGGATCGGGACCAGGCTCAATACCGAATTTTTAAAAGGCATGGGCAAGAGGAATGAAGAGTTCATCATGATTCTGGATATCGACAAGGTGTTTTCAGCTGAAGATCTCGCCTTTGTGACTCAGGCGGGAGAACTCCAAGGGTCCATAACGGAGGAATGAGCATGAAACTCATGATCCTGCGCATGGTGATCGGATATCGGTGCCGTTCAAGAAACGCTTTGCCGGATGTCGGGGGCTGAGATGGCCGAAATAACAGTTGCAGAATGCAGCGGGACGGTTGTTGTCAATGTCTCGGGACGGCTCACGATACAGGATGCTACAGAGCTGAAGTCGCACCTGCTCAAGGCACGCCAGGGGTCTGAGAGATTCCTGATCGATTTGAGCAAGACCGAATCCATGGACTTGGCATGCATGCAGGTGCTCTGTGCCGCCGCCATGACCTTCAACAAAGGTCGGAAGCTCTTTGGGATCAAGGGAGGCTTCCCTGAGACGATTGAAAACGCTCTGAAGGCGGCGGCACTCAGCGCCCGGATGTGCGGATCGAACGGAGAGCACGGTTGTATCTGGGAAACCGGAGGAGAAGATGGGTAGGACAATCCTCAGTGTGGATGACTCTGCCAGCATTCGCCAGATGGTCATGTTCACGCTCACGAAGGAAGGGTATACGGTCGTCGAAGCGGTGGATGGAAGGGATGCCCTGAACAAGGTTAAGGCGACGCCGGTGGATATGGTGATCACGGACCTTAACATGCCTCATGTGGACGGTATAGATCTCATCCAGGCCCTCAGGGCTGATCCGGCCTTCAAGTTCGTGCCCATTGTCATGCTGACCACGGAGAACACCGTGGAAAGGAAGGATGCAGGCAAGCACGCCGGGGCCACCGGTTGGATCGTGAAACCCTTTAAACCCGAGCAACTGGTGGCCGTGGTGAGAAAGCTGCTCGGGTAAGGTTTACGGTATGGATGCGCAAAAACAGCTCTTTCGCGAAGAGGCATACGAACTCTTGACCGTTCTGGAAGGGGCTCTGCTTGATCTGGAGCAGAATCCGGGGGACGGGGAGAACATAGGCAAGGTCTTCCGGGCCATGCATACCCTGAAAGGGTCCGGGGCCATGTTCGGGTTCGATGATATCGCGGCCTTCACCCATACCATTGAAACGGTATACAACCTGGTGCGCGACGGGAAACTCAAGGTAACTCAGGAGCTTGTCAGCCTAACGCTTAAGTCCTGCGATCAGATCAGGGCCATGCTGGATGCCTCACTGAAGGATAGTGTCGCCGATACCGCGCGCACCGACATCATTACGATGGAGTTCCAGAAATACATACCTGCCGAGGGTGACACCGAAAATCCGGATCAGGGACCAGGGCCGTCATGCGAGGAAAATCCCTCAGCCCCGCAGGCCCGCTTGATGACCTACCGCATCCGTTTCAATCCGCATCGAGATCTCTTCGCCAACGGCACAAATCCTGTCCCGCTGCTCAACGAGCTTCAGGGTATGGGGGAGTGTTCCATAAACTGTTCGATGCAAGACCTGCCGGGATTGGACGAGATGGACCCGGAATCGTGCTATGCGAGTTGGGATATCATCATGACGACCCAAGCTCGTGAGGATGATATACGGGGTATTTTCATATTCGTGGAAGATACCAGCGATCTATCCCTTGAAACCATTCAAGACGGCCCGGCGTATGATCACGATATCGAATATAAAAAGGTGGGGGAGATACTGCTTGACCGGGGGGTCATAGCCCGAGATGATCTGGATAAGGCTTTAGGGTCCCAGAAGCGCATCGGCGAGGTGCTGCTTGATGCTGGCGTAGTCGACCGGACTCAGATCAGTTCAGCCCTGGCCGAACAGGAACAGATACGCGCTTTACGAAAGAAGCGCGCGGCGGTTGAGGAGTCTTCCAGCATCCGTGTTCCGGCCCAGAAACTGGACGATCTGGTCAATCTGGTGGGCGAGTTGGTTACCATCCAGGCCAGGCTTACCCAGTTTGCGGCGCACAAAAACGACCCCGATCTGGCGGGCATCGCCGAGGAAGTGGAGCGTCTCAGCGCCGCGCTCAGGGATATCGCCATGGGTATAAGGATGTTGCCGATCGGCACGCTGTTCTCCAAATTCAAGCGTCTGGTGAGAGATCTCTCGCATGAGCTGGGCAAGGATATCAGCCTGGTAATGGAAGGTGAGGAAACCGAGCTTGACAAGGCCATGATCGACAAGTTGTCCGACCCGCTTGTGCATCTCATCCGCAACAGCATCGACCACGGGATCGAGTCGTCAGCCGCCAGGGTTGCATCCGGGAAACCTTCCCAGGGCACCATCACGGTTTCGGCCAGCCATTCTGGGGCGTATGTGCTCATATCCATAACCGATGACGGCAAGGGCCTGGATACGGAGGCGATCAAGGCCAAGGCCATGGAGAAGGGCCTTATCCCACCAGACGCGGCACTCGATGAGCACGAGATCCAGGGCCTTATCTTTGTCCCGGGGTTCTCCACCTCTTCGACCGTCACCAGCGTCTCGGGCCGCGGGGTCGGCATGGATGTGGTAAAGACCGGCATTGAAAGTCTGGGGGGAAGGGTCGAGATCCGCAGCGCAAAAGGGTATGGAACCACCATCACGCTCAAGCTGCCGTTGACGCTGGCCATCATCGACGGTCTGCTCGTGGCGATCGGGAATGAATTCTTCATCATCCCCCTGGGAGTAGTCGTCGAGTGCGTGGATCTGACGGACGACGACATCAAGCATGCCCATGGCCGTCATCTCATCAAGGTCCGGGAAGAGATCATCCCCTATATCCACCTCGGGCGGCATTTCGGTCTGACAGGAGAACGCCCCACCATAGAACAGGTGGTGATTACCGAACTGGGAGGGTCCCGTATCGGTTTCGTGGTGGATAAAGTCGTGGGTCAGCACCAGACGGTCATCAAGAACCTGGGACGCATGCTCAAGGAGATCGACGGGGTATCCGGAGCCACGATCATGGGTGACGGCACGGTGGCTCTTATCCTGGATGTAAATAGGCTCGTGGGTCAGGTGGAGGCAGGCGAAGCAACCTCAGTGTGCGGCGGCGGCTCTCCAGCCGGCCTCAAGATAACGTCGCCTATCAACAAATCCGCCGCATGACTGCCGCGTAGACCCTCCACGGATAGTATACATATTTCGCAAGGTGCATTTCTCTCTTGTGATCGGGAAAAGATTGCATTATACAATTAAAGCGTTCGCAGTCAGGAAGTGACTTCCCACAAAAGGAGAATCCCCCATGAGCACGTCACCGGATCCGTGGTATTTGACGGTTCAGACCTTTCCCGAGCTTCTGCACCGCAACGTCTCGCGGTTGGGCACCCGCCGCGCGCAGTGGTGGAAGAAGGCGGGCGGAGGCACTACCTCGATTACGTATGCCGAGCTTGAGGTCCGCGTACGCGAGTTGTGCTGCGGGCTCATGGCCTTGGGCCTTGCAAAGGGCGACCGCGCTTCAATCATGGCGCATACGAGCCCAGCCTGGGTATGGGCTGATTACTCCATCCTGTGCGGTGGGGGCATCACGGTCTGCATCTACCCCACGGTTTCGCCGGGGGAGATCAAACACATCGTGAATGACTGCACCGCGCGCTTCCTCTTCGTGGATGACGAGGAAAACCTGCGCAAGATTAAAAGCGTCTGGAAGGCAATGCCCACGCTGGAAAAGGTGATCTTCCTGCGGGATGAGCACTCCGGGGAGGATGAACGCGTCATCGACCTTAAGCGGCTGAGCAGCCTGGGCCGGGAATTCATGGCCAAGGACGAGGGCGCTTATGAAAAACGCTGGCGCTCGGTCGAGCTCGACGACCCCATGACCATCGTCTACACCTCCGGCACCACGGGACTGCCCAAAGGGGCCGTGCACACGCACCGCAGCATCAACGCCGCCTGCCGGCGCGACCTCTCGCTCTTCACCAAAAACCCGGTCACGGAAAACGACGTCTTTCTGTCCTTCCTGCCCCTGTCGCATACGTATGAGCGAGAATGCGGCCACGGCTGCGCCATGCTGGGGGGCGCTACCATAGCCTACTCCGATCCCAAGGCGCTCGTGGATGATTTCAGGATCTACTCTCCCACCATCTTCATGTCCGTGCCCAGGCTTTTCGAGCGCATCTACATGACCATGCAGGCCCGCGCCGCGTCCACCCCGCTTAAAAAGGCCATCTTCGACTATGCCATGCAGACCGGGCTTGAGCTCATCGAGGCCCGCGCCGATGCCGACGGGTTCATTGACATGTCCGAAGGCATCGACCTCACCGGCGGGGTGCCGCTGGGATTGAAGATCAGGTACAAGCTGGTGGACAAGCTGATGTTCTCCAAGGTGCGCGCCATGATGGGCGGACGCCTGCGGCTGACCTTCTCCGCGGCGGGCAGCCTGCCCGCCGAGCTGTGCAAGGTGTTCCTGGCCATGGGCGTGCGCATCTGCGAGGGCTACGGCGCCACCGAGACCTGCAACACCATCAACATCAACCGCCTCGACAAGATCCTGCCCGGCTCGGTCGGGCCCGTGGCGCCCGGCGTGGAAGGCCGCATTGCCGAAGACGGCGAGTGGCTGGTCAAGGGCGAGAATATCTTCAAGGGTTATTGGAACAATCCCGAGGCCACCCGGGATGCCTTCACTGCGGACGGCTTCTACAAAACCGGAGATATCGTGGTCATGCAGGCCAAGGGCTACCTGCGCATCGTGGACCGCAAGAAGGGTCTGATGGTGCTCGATACGGGCAAGAACGTGCCGTCCTCCAAGATCGAGGCCATGTTCTCGCTGTCGCGTTTCATGGAGGTGGTCGTGCCCGTGGGCGACAACCGCAAGTATGTCGGCGCCCTGGTGGTGCCGAACTTCGATGCCTTCATCCGCCTTTTTGACGAACAGGGCCTGACCTATGACAAGCAGGCCCTGGTGTTCATGGAAGAGGGCGGGGTACGCTCCTGCGTCAAGGTAGGCCAGGACTTTATCGACCGGCCCGAGCTGAAAGCCGTCATCGACGAGGAGATCCGTAAGGCCAATACCGAGCTCGAGGATTATGAACGCATCAAGAAGTACCGCATCCTGACGCGCAAGCTCACCGTGGAATCGGGCGAGATGACGCCGACCATGAAGGTCAAACGCACCGAGGTGACCAGGAACTTCAAGGCCGAGATCGAAGGGCTCTACGAATAGTCCGGCGGTCGGGTTTCAGTGGGTTGTTGCACAAAGCCATAACCGCTGAGAATGTAAGGGCGAGATTCTTCACTTCGTTTCTCAGCTGAATGGTTGCTTCGGTCTCCCGCTCCGCCCGCCGCCAGCTTTCTTTTCCCTGCCATGAATTGACTGCGGGGTTTTGTCTATTACTTTAATACGCAGGAGGACTTGTATGGAATGGAGTGACCTGCGGTTTATTGGTAATGACCCAAAGGATAATATCATCGCGCGCTTCAGTAACCACGTCTCGTCCGGCAAGGCGGAGTTTTTCACGGGCGTGGGCATAGACTTCGTATTCGGCGCCCGGCAGGGCCCATACGTCTGGGACGCTACGAGCGGCAAACGCTTGATCAACTGCCACTGTAACGGCGGGGTGTTCAACCTGGGACATCGCAACCCCAAGATCATCCATGCCTTGATCGAGGCCCTGGATGAGCTCGACATCGGGAATCACCATCTCATCAGCGAACAGCGCGCCAGGCTGGCCGAGCGCTTGGCAACGCTCATGCCGGAAGGCCTCTCTTATGCCGTGTTCGGGGTAGGCGGCGGCGAGGCCGTCGATCTGGCCATCAAGCTGGCGCGCGGATACACGGGACGCCTCAAGATCGTCTCGGCCATAGGGGGCTATCACGGCCATACCGGGCTGGCCCTGGCCACGGGCGACGAGGCCTACCGCGCGCCGTTTGGCCCCAACCCTCCCGGGTTCGAGCAGATACCTTTCAACGACAAGACCGCGCTCGAAAAGGCTGTGGATAAGACTACGGCGGCGGTGATCTTCGAGACCATCCCGGCCACTTTGGGCATGCCCATCCCGGAGCATGACTTCTATGCCTTTGCCAAGGACATCTGCCGTGCTAAGGGCGCCTTGCTGATCATGGACGAGGTGCAGACCGGTTTGGGCCGCACGGGCAAGCTCTGGGGCAGCGAGCATTTCGGGGTAACGCCGGATATCATGGTGATCGGCAAGGGGCTCTCGGGCGGGATCTACCCCATGAGCGCCACCTGCTTCGGGGATAAGCTGCAGACCTTCTTTCACCACGATCCATTTATCCATGTCTCCACCTTCGGCGGGGCCGAGGTCGGCTGTCCGGTGGCCCTCAAAGTTTTGGAGATCTCTTCCGAACCGGGCTTCCTGGAAAACGTGAACGCCTTATCCGAGGTCTTTTGCCATGGCTTTGCGGACCTCAAAGGCCGACACCCGAATATCCTGGTGGGCTTGCGCCAATTGGGCCTCATGATGGGCATCGAGATGGTAAGCGACATGTGCGGTCCGATCATGACCAAAACCTGCTACGACAACGGCATCCTTTCCATCTACGCCAACAACGATAAGCGCATCAGCCAGCTCCTGCCGCCACTCATCATCGACCGCGGCGTGGCCGAGGAGATCCTGGAACGGATCGATCTTGCCCTGGCCGACGCCGAGCGCCTGCTCAATCTCTAAGGAAGAAGAACATGCGCGTTAAGATCGACCACGATCTGGTGCAGCGCTTCGAGACCGGGCTCGATCCACGGCATCCCGAAAAGAGCGTCATTCCGGCTCAGATCATCGGTTACGGCGAGATGAGCACCATCTTCGTGATCAAAGAGCCCGGCCGGGAAGACACGGCCTACAAGCGCATGCCCATCTTCCGGACCACGGACGAGGTTGAGCACTATGAGCGCATCTTCCAGGAATACAATACCTGCCTGGCTGAGATCGGTCTGAATATCCCGGCCTTCGCATGCGTGCGGGTCACCTCGCCTCAAGGACATCCGGTGATCTACAACGCGCAGTCGCGCCTGCCGAGTGAGGCAATCGCCAACCGATTGATCCACAAACTTCCCGAACAGGTCGTCAAGACCCTCTTCCTGCTGGTTCTCAAAGAGCTCCACAAGGTTTTTGCCTTCAACGCCCTGCATACCGACATCCGCTACGGCATCGACGGCCAGATATCGAATTGGGCCGTGCTGCACTACCATGAGGGGCTTGTCATCGGTCCTGATACCAGGCTGGCCTACATCGACACCAGCACGCCCATGATGCAGAAGTGCGGGCGCGAGCAGCTCGACCCCGAGCTCTTCCTCAGGAGCGCGCCGTCCTTTCTGGTCTGGCTCGTACGCTGGCTCTTCCTTAAGGATGTCATGACACGCTACTATGACTTCCGCCTGGTGGTCATCGACCTCATCGCCAACTTTTATAAGGAACAATGTCCAGACCTGATACCCATGCTCATCGAGACCGCCAACGACTTCTTCAGCGCCGAGGCCGTCCGCCTCGGCGTCGTCCCCATCGATATGCGGGAGGTCAAGGCCTACTACCGACAAGATGCCATGATCTGGAGGGTCTACCTGGGATTGCGCCGCTTCGACCGTTTCCTGCACCTTACACTCCTGCGCAAACCCTACCGCTATATCCTGCCGGGCAAGATCAAAAGATGAATAATCCTGATTTCATCGGGCGCCGATCTAACCCTTTACCGGGTGAAAGGAGATGCATGAAGAAAATCATTCAGGTCATAGCGATATCGGCACTCCTGCTGGCTTGTGTTGGATACCCGGCCATGGGAGAAGAGCAGGAGAATCTTGAAGGCATGTACCACTACCTGGCCGGTCATTACATTCTCATCGGGAAGGAAATGAACAGCGATAAGACCTACCAGGGTATGGCAGCGTTCGTTTACGAAAATGGTCGACTCAACGTGACGCGCAAAATCCACGGCCTTGTTGTGAAAGGCGAGGGCCGGATCGAGCATGCGCTTGGTCCCGATGAGGTGGATGTGCTCAGGGTCAGGTTTGTCCAAGCCGGCCTGAACTACGAGGTCACCTATGTGTGGCAGAGCGACCTCGACAATTATCCAAGGTTGTCGGGATACCTGTATCAACCGGGCAAGCAGACGGAGTCGCCGGGTCTGGAGGCCCTGTTCAGGGATCATACCCAGAAATGATGGCCCGGAAGGCGGATGGCAATTGAGAGGCGCATATGCGCGTGGCGCTTTCCGATTGCGGTCTGGTCTGCCGTGGCTGTTCCAATAATAAAGAATTAGGAGCATCACTATGGCAAAGTATGTAAAAATAATCATCTCCATGACGCTTCCGGCCGTGGTTGTTTGCGGTCTGCTGCTATTGCCCGGCTGCGAGGGCAGCGAGGCCAAAAAGACGGTAACTGAAACCGTGGAGCAGGCCGTGGGCGTCGAGACGGCCAAAAAGGGCCGGCAGGTCAAGCAGGACGTCAATCAAAGCATGCAGCAGGAAATGGAGCGGGCAAGGAGAGATATCCAAGGCAACCCAGCCGACAATCAAGGTGCGGTACCGGAAGAATCTCAGAAAACGGAGTAGCGTCCGGGTATGAAAGGGTAAAGGAAGTCCCCCTCGCCCTCTCCCTCCCCCGCGAGGGGGAAGGGGACTAATATATGCTTGAATGGTGCCAATCAGCTAAGAGTTGAGCAGCACCAGACGGAGGATCACGGTATCCGTCCCAGCCTCGGGGGTGGGTTGAGAAAGATTAAATTCTCCCAGACCGGCTACTTTGGTCATCAGCGTCTGCATCTGATCCGGTTTGAGGATCACGCGCAGCATGGCGACCGTATCGGTTTGTTCCAGAACCGTGCTGCGGCCATGAAGGTCGCGCACGATCTTTTCAAGCGCCGCTATCGTTTGCCGGATATCCGCCACCGCCAGGGTGATGGCAGGCGGCACGGCGGCTGTTTCAGCGTTGAGCGGGGCCGCTTTCCGGGCGGACAAGCCGAGCAGAGGGGCTTGCGCTTTGGATAGTTTGTCCGCCGAGGTATCTTCTTCCTTGGACGGATAGGCATCCTTGGCTTTGCTTTCAGCCGAAATGGCAGCGGCGGGCGCTGGCGCTTCGGTACGCTTCTGGGCCTGGGCTATATCCTGGAGGGCTGGCGGCGCCTGTTCTTCTTCCGACTGCTTGGAGGCCGGCCGCAGGTGGTTCAGGGATGTGGATTTCCTGGCCGTGACAGGCGCTTTAGCTATTGGCAGGGGCTGGCGCTGTGGTTCAGGCAGGGCGGCCTGGCCAGCCGGGGCCGTCTCCGCCATCGGAGTAGGCGCGCTTTCCTGAACCGTGGCCCTGGGCGCGCCAGGGGTGATCAGCTCCGGAGCAGTCGCACGGTAGAGGTAGAAGGCGAAGATCGCGACCACCAGCGTGGCAAGGGCCTCAAGCGGGATCTTGATATGCAAGGGGAAGAAGAGTTTGCTAAGCAGGTTTGGGTGCCGCCCGGCCTTGGCCTCGGCCCGAACCTGTTCCATGATCTTGGCTTTGAGCCAAACCGGCGGCTCCACGTCTTCCAAGCCCTTGGCAAGATTGACGCTGCGGGTAAGTTCTGAAAGCGTCTCGCGGCAGGCCGGGCAGGTCTTCAGGTGCTCAGCCACAAGGCGTTCTTCTTCAGCGCTCAAACCCTGATCCAGATACCCAGGCAGGATCTTCTCGATTTCCTGGCAGGTCATAACCGCTCTCCCAAGAGCCTTTTCAGGCAGTCTTTCAAGGCCCGCCGCGCCCGAAAGAGCCGCGACTTCACCGTGCCGTCCGGCAAGTCCAGCATGCCGCCGATCTCCTCGTAGGAGTATTCATGGATGTCCCTGAGGATCATTACCTCGCGCTGATCATCCTCCAGGCCGGCGATGCAGCGCTGCACCCGCTCCCGTACTTCGCTACACTCGAGCCGCGCATCGGCCGGGGGGCAGCCGCAAGCCTGCTCTTTCACGCCGCCGCAGTCAGCCGGGGCATTCAAAGACCCAATCTCGCGGCGCAGTCGTGCATCGCGTTGTTTGAGGCGGTTGCGGCTCAGGTTCATGACGATGCTGGTCAGCCAGGTGGCGAAGCGTGCCTGAAAGCGGAAGCCGCTTAAAGACCGGTAGGCCGCCAGGAAGGCCTCCTGCACGACATCGGCGGCATCGGCCGCGTCATCCAGCATGCGTAGCGCGGTGGTGTACATGCGTTTCTGGTGCCTTTCCACCAGGACCTCGAAGGCCGCGGTGTCGCCGCCTAAGCAGCGCTTTACCAGGGGCGCGTCTTCATCCGCCGGCGCGGAAGCGGCCTTGACGGTCCCGGTGTCTTTTCCCTCACGCTCCACACCCCATAGACATCTGTGAATGTGGTGCATGTCAACAAAAAAGATTGCCGGTGAAACCTGCGCACAGAAATCGATCCACAAGCGCACTCTGAATAGTCGTGGTGATCCCAAGTTTAAGCCTGGAATCACCACGACCTTAACTAGGGCACTGCATGCCGATGGGTTACGCTGCGCTCCACCCATCCTACCTCTCCACCCATCCTACCTCTCCACCCATCTTACCTCATTACCGATAATATTACACGCGCCGTGGCCGGCTTGCCGTCGGCGGGGATCGGGTAGCGCTGCTGTTTGAAAACCTGTTCGAGGCACTGTCTGAGAGCCCGGCTGATGCGCGTTCCGGATTTGATGCTCACCATGCTCAGCGAACCGTCGGACTTGATGGTGAGACTGATCTCAAGTGTGCCGGACGCGAGATTATGCGGCAGGCAACCGGAAAGGGCCGGCAGGATGGTCTGCACCCGGGCGCGCACGGCAGTTTCGGTCAGGTTAGGGGGCACGGTGAGTTTAAGGATGCTAAGCCTCAGAGCTCCTTTAACCTCCTGCGCCTGCGGGGTGGCCTGTGGCTTGGATATATCCATATTAAAGCCAGCCTCCTCTTTGGCCATGCTCGGGGCCGGGGACATGGCGCGACACATCTGGGCGCCGCCTACGGCATAATCGCTTACGCCCTGGGGCAGGGGCAGCGGCTGCGCCACACTGGTCTGTTTTCCGCCTTGGTTGCGGATCTGAGTGTCAACGGCCACGAAAGAGGTATAGGCCGTGAGGAGATTATACGTAAGACCCAGTTCAGTGACTTCCTTGATGCGTTTATCATTGGCCTCAAGCAGATTATAGTCAGAGAGCAAGGCGATGCGCTCCCTGGCCCAGAGATAGCGCAGCGCATCATTCTGGGGCGAGGGCTTGACTGTATCCACCGCAATGCTCTGCTGGAAACGGCCTTCGCCCGTGACGCCGCTCACCGTCAGGGTGCCTTTTGCCTCTCCGCGCCATTTGCCGAACACGATCACGGGACGCTCGGAGAGCACGTCCGGGATACTCTGCGGTTCGATGTCATAGGCTTTAAAACCGCTCACCGTCAGTCTGATATGGGTGAGCATGGGTGATGCAATCAGGCGGCGGAAGCGCTCGGCCTTGTCCGGGGCCTCTTCAGGATTGGTGATGATGAACGGCTCGCCTTTTCCGACATGCGCCATGCCCTCGATCAAGTGGCGGTTCACGCTCGAGCCGATGCCGAAGGCGAACAGGTTGGCCTGGCCGAGGTTACGTCGGATCAGGTCAAAGGTCTCTTCCTCGACCGACACATACCCGTCCGTGGCGATCACGAGCGTGCGCGAGCAGTCGGCGGCTTGTTTCAAGGCTAAGGCGCGCTGCATGGCGGGCAGCAGCTCGGTGCCGCCGCCCCCTTGCTGGCGGTCGATGAAGCTTATGGCCTGGGAGATGTGTTCTTGCGTGGCGGATAAGGATTCCTCGGCCAACACGGCCGAGCCGCCGGAGAAGAGCAGGACATTGAACCGGTCCATGGGCCTCAGGCCGCTGATCAGGTCCTTCAGCAGGCGCTTGGAGATATCCAGCGGGAAGCCGTGCATGGAGCCCGAGACATCCACGATAAAGATATATTCCCGTGCCGGAATCGCGGAGGCGCTGACCCGCTTGGGCGGCTGCAGCATGAGCAGAAAATGGTTTTCCTTTTCACCCCGGCTTAAGAGCAGGCCGGTTTGGATCTTGTCGCCGTCCAGGCGGTAGCGCAGGATATAGTCCCGATTGCCGCCCTGGCGTTCGGATGGATCAAGCGCGACTACGGCGGACGAGGACCCACGGTAGGACACCTTGACACCGTGCGACGGGCTGGCGATCCGGCTTAAGGGCATGCCGGCGTTGATATTTACCGTGATGCCGAAGTCATACATGGGGGCCTGACCCTGGTGCAGGTAGGGATTCTTGACCCAGGCCTCTTTCGTGCCGGCCCCGGCCGCCGGTCGGTTGGAATAGCGCGGACCGACCACGGTGGGGTAGATGAATTCGTAGACCTTGTCGTTCGGGATAATCAGCTCGGTGTACCTGAGCTCCACCGTGATCTCGTCGCCCGGCATGATGTTGGCCACGTTCATCTGAAAGACATTGGGCCGCTGCTGTTCCAGGAGCGTGGCGCTTTGTCCCCGGCTGCGGGCCTGCTCGTATTCCAGCCGGGCCTGGTCGCGCTTTCTGATTTTGGCCTCGATGACGCGAGCTCCGATGGTCATCTTCAGGCCGTTTACCGCGGCGCGGGTCGAGGCCGGAAAGACATAGGTCGCCTCAATGGGGTTCTTACCTTCGTTGCGATAGACCTGGGTGACCGTGACCTCCGCGATCACCCCGGCGATGGTGACGAGCGCGTGCGTGGATTTGAGCGGCAGCCTGTCCACGCCTTCATCCCCGCCCGGTATAAAAAAATAGGGGGCCAGGGTCTTTTCCGATGAGTCCTTGGACTGAGCGAATGCCGTGCCCCAACCCAGGAGCATACCGGCCATTATGCAAACGCCGATGAGCCGTGAAGTCTGTTTCATGGATATCCTCCAAAAAAATTGATTTTATCCCATGAGACAAACCAGGCCTGAGAAAAGTTCCCGAAAAATATTGCAAGCAGTCTCGGCGTATCTTGGACTGGCGTTTTAAGAGGGAAACATTATCGGGTTAATTACGGGCTAACCGGAATCGAGACATGGTTTTACATCCAACGTTCAGTGCCCCAAGGAAGTGGAACTTTTTAGCCTACGACGCGGTTGCTAAGCACCCCCAGGCCCTCGACCTCAAGCTCCACGGTATCGCCGGGTTTAAGGTAGCGTCCCAGTTCCAGCCCGCAGCCCCGGCCGTTCGGGCCGGAGCAGGTGCCCGAGCCGATGAAATCGCCGGGATAGAGGGTCTCGGACCGCGAGATATACGCGATCAGGTCTTCGAACTTATAATGCATGTCCGCCGAGGTGCCGCGCGACCACTCCTCGCCGTTGATGCGCGCGGCCATGGTCAGGCGGTAGGGGTCCGGGATCTCATCCGGCGTTACGAGGTATGGCCCCATAGCGTTGCCGGTGTCAAAGTCCTTGCCCTTGGCCGGACCAAGACGGCCGCCCTGTTCCTTGAGCTGGATGTCGCGGGCCGAGAAGTCGTTGAAAATGGTGTAGCCGCCGATATACTCCCGCGCTTTGTCGCGCGGGATATTCTTGCCCTGCTTGGCGATATAGATGCCGAACTCGAGCTCGTAGTCGAACCTTTGGGTATAGGACGGCATCACCACCTCGGCTCCGGGTCCGATACAAGAGCGGCGGTTGCCTTTGTAATAGATGGGACGTTCATACCAGGTGTGGTTCAGGAGGTAGGCCAGGGTGAGCTTGCGGCCCAGTACCTTTTCCACCCACTCATCCAGAAAAGCCAGCCGCCTGAAGCCGACCATCCGGATGCTGTTGATGATATGCTGCTCGAAGCACAGGCAGTCACGGATGGATGACGGCACCGGGACCGGCGCCAGCAAGGTTGCCTTCTCCTGGGCCATGATGCACGCCGGCGGCCTATGCGTTTCTGTGAATTCCAGCACGGCCCGGGCACGGTCCAGCGCCGCGGCTCCGCCTTCCAGCCAGGCGAGCATATCCGCGAAAAAGGGCGATCCCTGATTGTCCATGGCCAGCTCACCCGGCTTCAGACGTGCCAGGGTTTTTCCGTCCGCCATCAGAGCGCCTATTTCTTGTTGGCCGCCAGGGCTGATAAACGTTGCCAGTTTCATGGTGTATGCTCCTCAAAGGTTTTCCTCATTACGGCTGGTTGGGCCAGGGGAAGATCATGGGCCAGGAGGGCTTGTCGCCACATGATTTTTAGCAGCTCGGGCGGCTTGAGAGGACCTGTATTTCCCTGGAGGTGGCGGTAGATGATATGGGTATTGGTCATGATGCGCTCGGGCGAGTTCCAGCGCGCAAAGGGCTGCTTATCGAAGTCGCCCGTAAAGACGATATCATAGGCCGCCTGACGTGCGCTGAGACCGCGCCGGAAACGATCCCTGACATGGCGGTCCAGATATTCCCAGTAGGCCTTGACGTCCTGCACGCCATCCTTGTCCGTGACAGGACCATGTCCCGGGATGATGGTCTGGGCGTCCATGGCCAGGATCTTGTCCAGCGCGTCAAGCCAGTTTTGCACAGGACCGACCCACATGACCGGGGTCGAGCCGTAAAAGAGGATATCGCCCGTGAACAAGACCTTGGCATCCGGGATGAAGACCATCACATCACCGCTGGTATGCGCTGGTCCCACCTCCATAAGCTCGATGGGGCGCCCTTCCAGCTCAAGCCTCAAACTGCGGCTGAAGGTGCGCGTGGGCAGGGTCGGTTTGACCTCCTTGAATGCATAGGGTCTGACCATGCCCTGAAACCAACGGCCGGCCTTGTCCGCGCCGCCGAACTTCAGCATTGTCAGGCATGTGCCCAGAAATCCGAACATGCGCATCTTCAAGGGCTTGATATCGCGCATTTCCTCGGCGGCCGCGTGCGAGGCAATGATCTCGGCCGTGGGAATAAGCTGGTTGCCCCAGAAATGGTCGCCGTCGGCATGCGTGTTGATCAGCCGTGTGATGGGCGCTTTTCCGGTTAAAGGCTCCATGGCGGAGAGCATCCTGAGCGTCAGGCGCACGTCCCACAGGGTGTCGATCAGGAGCGAGGTCTTTTCTCCCACGATCAGACCGGCATTGGACTCGCCCCAAGACCCGTTGGGTGTGAGCCAGGCATAGATCTGAGAGCCCAGATCATAGAGCCCCTCGGCGAAGTTTGGAATTTCTTGGAAACGGGTCCATGCGGCTTCGGTCGGATAAACCGGGTTCACCTTTTTCATAACCTTTCCTTCTTTGACGGCTTCTCTTCCAGCAGCCAGTATTTATGTTTCTCAGCTTGACTGAGCGTGTACGTCTTCATTATAGGTTGATATCAAGCAACTTGTCACCTCGCATTTGAAAGGGATACGCCGATGCCCAAGAAGAAACTGCTGAAACCCCGTAAAATGCCCAGCCAGGAACGCTCACGCGCTACCGTGACCGCGATCTACCAGGCCGCGGCTCAGGTTTTTTCCGGCATCGGATATGCGGCTGCGACCACGGATGGCATCGCGGAAAGGGCCGGGGTTTCGATCGGGACCCTCTACCAGTATTTTCCCGGCAAGGAGGCCATATTATACGGCTTATGGGAACAGCACGTGCACGAGATCAAGGACGCGGCGCAGCAGATCGCCGACGATATAAAGCAGCGGGGCTGTATCGACCGCGGCATTGCCCCGGTTCTCCTGCGCTTGATTTGGGAGCAAAACCGCTATGATCGGGCACAGCACCGGCTGTTCATCGGCCAAATGGGCCTGCCCGAGGACATAATCCAAAAACACCGGGAGCTTAGCAGATTTATCGAATCAACCATGGAAGAGATCTTCCATGCGTCCAACAATGTGCGCATCCGAAACCCCAAGATCGGGGCGCATATTATCTGGGAAACGGTGCGGGCCGTGATTCACGATTATATCCTGTCAGGTGAGGTGGAACACGAGCCCGAAGCCTTCATCGATGAACTGGCTGATATGCTGAACCGTTATGTCTTTTCGGATGATCAAGAAACATGATTTCCCCGGAGACCTGTTGAAAACAAGGTCCCCCGGGAAACGTTCTACTTCAAGCCAAGGTGCTTAGTCGAGCGGCTTGGCGATCTGCAGAATCTGATTGGGCAACACGATCCCAAGTGTTTTGAGTGCGTTAAGATCGATGTGGATCACGAGTTTTTCTTCACGCAGGATCGGCAAGGTCTCGGGCTTGGCGCCTTCTTTGAGGATCTTGACCACCTGTTTGCCGGCCAATGCGCCCACGGTCTTGAAATCCGCGGCGATGTAAAGCACCGAGCCGGCGCCGGTTTTTGAATTACCCAACAACGCCGATATCCCGGGGATCTTATGCTTCATCTGCAGCGCCCATTCTTCCCTGGCCGGCTCGTTGTTGCGCAATCCGAAATAGACGTCGATCGGGGTATAGAAGGCCTCGATGCCCTTGCCGATCAGTTCCTCACCGGCCGGGGTGAGCTTGTCGGACATCTTCACCTGCTTCTCGATGATGGTGATGCCCATCTGGGCGGCCTTGGCCTTGGCGTCCTTGGCATAGGCCATGGCGGTATCGTCATCGCTGTGGATCATGCCCATGGTCTTCAGCTTCGGAAAGGCCAGCTTAGTGATCTGCAGCACATCCTTGGGATCGATGTACAGGGTTGAACCGGTGAAGCCCGGACCGGCCTGGGTATTGGACTTGCAGCCCGCGGCCATGGGCATGCCCACATAGGTAAAGACCACCGGGATGCCGGCCGCGATGATCTTATCCTTGCCGTACTTGGTCGCGGCCGTACCGATGGTGATGGCCAGGTCCGGTTTGGCTTCCGCGATTTTGCCGCTGGCGGATTTGATCTTGAACAGGATCTTGACCTTTTCCCAGGTCCCGGCCTCCGCATCCGCATCGATCACGGTACGGTTAAACGTAACGTTCTGGCCTTCCACCAGACCGTTCTTGGCCATTTCAGCCTTCAGGGCGTCCAAGGCCAAGTCATAACTCGGCACGCGACCGACCTGCAGGACATCAATACGGTAATTGGCCGCAAAGCATGGCAGGTTCAACAACAGGAATAGAAAGAGAATACCGACAAGTTTTTTCATATACCCCCCTTGAGAAATTTTAGATGCATTTCGCATGCTTGCTGAATCTTCAGATAGCTATCGGTAAACGGATTGTGAATCTTAAAGCCCCATGAGGGATGGATCGGTCATGAAAAACTGATATGTGGGTAATGATTCATAAAGGCGAGATGACATCTCCCGCCGGGGATTCGGTACCCGCCTCGCCGCGGGGGACATCCGCATCAGCGATGATGTGGATCTCGGTGCCGAATTCCTGCTCCAGCCGCACGAGGTGACGGCGCTGCTGGTTGAGCAGGTAGGCGGCCACGTCAGGGGCCAGGGTTACGCGCAGGCGCGCCGTATGGTTGCGGTTCAGTGCCAGGTGGATATCGCGCAGGGCCATGAAGGCCGAGGATTCCACCGAACGAAGCATCCCGGTGCCTTGGCAGTGCGGGCACACGACATGGCTTTTCTCGTGCAGCGGAGGGGAGAGGCGTTCGCGTGAAAGCTGCAGGAGGCCGAAGAGCGAAATCCTGCCCAGCTTCAGGTGCGCGCGGTCGGTCTTGAGCCCTTCCTTGAGGGCCTTCTCCACCTTGCGGATGCTTTCTTTGGAGCGCATGTCGATGAAGTCGATCACGATCAGGCCGCCCAAGTCCCTGAGGATCAGCTGGCGGGCGATCTCTTCGGCCGCCTCCAGGTTGGTGGTCAGCGCGGTGGCCTCCATGTCGCGGCTGGATGTACCCTGACCCGAGTTGACGTCGATGGCCACCAGTGCCTCGGTGGTGTCGATGACGATCGAGCCGCCCGATTTCAGGCGCACCTTTTTGGCATAGATCTCCTGCAGCTGGCGTTCGAGCTCATACTTGGAGAAGATCGGCCGTGACTCGCGATAGGGCTTGATCAGCTTGGCCTGCCAGGGCATGACGGTCTTCATGAACTGCATGGCGCGCTTGGCCGTTTCATCGTCGTCGATCAGGATCTCCTTCATGTCGCTGGTAAAGTAATCCCTGATGGAGCGGATAATGATATCACCTTCGCGATAGATCAGGCCCGGGCAGGCGGCCTTTTTGAAATCGGCCTGAATGCTTTTCCAGAGCCTCAAGAGATAGTTCAGATCGCGCGAGAGCTCGGTCTTGGTGCGGTCCATGCCGGCCGTGCGCACGATGATGCCCATATCCTCGGGCGGTTCGATCTGTTTGATGATGTCCTTCAAGCGCAGGCGCTGGTCCTCATCCTCGATCTTGCGCGATATGCCGGCCGTTTCTTGGTGCGGCAGGAGCACCATGTAGCGGCCGGGCAGGGAGATGTTCATGGTGAGGAGCGCCCCCTTGGCCGATTTTTCTTCGCGGCCCACCTGCACCATGATCTCCATGCCCTTGTGCAGGTACTTGAAGATATCCTTGGACGGCGGTGTGCCGGGTAGAAAGGCCGGGTTGATATCGCCGGCGGGCAGAAAACCGTTCTTTTCACGGCCGTAATCAACGAATACAGCATTCAGGCCGGTTTCGAGGCGTTCGATGCGGCCCTTATAGAGATTGCCGCGCAGTTGTTCCTTCAAGGCGCTCTCGATGTAGAGCTCGTTAAGGATACCGTCTTCCACGACCGCGACCCGGACTTCCTCGGGATGCACGGCATTGATCAACATCTTCTTCATGCGTTTTTCCTTAAGCTATGAAAGAAAATCCGTGCTGCCCTGGCCCTGGCGGATGATTTCCACGACGCCGCCCTCCAACGAAAGGACCGTGGAGGGGATATCGGGCAGGATACCGCAGTCGATGACCGCATCCACCACATGTCCCAGGTCGGATTCGATCTCCAACGGATCGATATGCAGTTTGTCTTGGCCCATGGGTACGCTGGTGGTGATGACCGGCTCGCCCAGCTCGGCCACCAGATCCTGGCAGAACCAGTGCCGGGGGATGCGGATGCCGATGGTCTTGCGGTTGGACTGCATCAGGCGCGGGACGAGCTTGGTAGCCGGGAGGATAATGGTATACGGCCCGGGCAGCAGCTGACGCACGAGCCTAAAGGCGTTGTTGTCCACCTGGGCGTAGGTGCTGATGTCCTTGAGATCGGCCAGCATGATGCTGCGGGGCTTGTGCTTGCCCTTGATGGCGTTGATGGTGTCGATCCCCTTTTTATTCGACAGGCTGCAGCCGATGCCATAGACCGTGTCGGTCGGGTACACGATGATGCCGCCATCTTTCAGGATCTCGGCGGCGCGCTTGACGGCGCGCTGCTTGGGCACCAGAGGATCAATGGGTATGCGCATCGTGATCCTCCCGCACGCATAGGCTCTTCATGTCGATGTTGCCGAGCGCGGCAAAGAGCGAAGCCCTGGCCTTGGGGTTGTCCTTCTCCAGATCCTTCAGCAGATTTCTTACCATGGCACGTTTGCCGTCGGACCTGATCGGACAGTTGTTGGCCGCCGGCGCGATATCCAGGAAGGCGAAGTAGCGCTCGACCAGCTCGGCCGGGCAATACGCCAGCGGTCTGATCACACGGTTGCGGCCGTCGTTCGAGACCCGTTCGGGACGCATGGCGCCCAACTGGCCGGTGTACAGGCAGCGCAGCAGGAAGGTTTCGATGATATCGTCGCGATGGTGACCCAGGGCGATCGAGGAGGCCCCCATCTCCAGGGCCAGGCTGTACAGGTGCCCGCGCCTGAGGCGCGAGCACAAGGCGCATACGCTCTTGTCCGGGTCCGATACCTCGGCCAGGATCTGGGCGATATCCGTCCGGATCTCCCGTATTTCCAGACCGAGCGTCTCTAACGCCCAGGCGGCGATTCTGTCGAAACCGTCTTCAAAGCCGGTTTTGATGTGCAGGGGGATGAGCTCGAAGTCGATCGGCGCCGCGCGCTTGAGATCGGAGAGCACCTTCAATAGCACGAGCGAGTCCTTGCCGCCCGAGACCGCCACGATCACGCGGTCAAGCGGCCGGATCATATCGTAATCGCGTATCGCCATGCCTACCTTCTTGCGTACCCTGCGTTCATAGTATCGCCACCTATCATACTGCACGCCTCTCTTCTTACCATAAGCACGCGGTTTTGCAACCCATAGAAACGCTCAAAGCAGATGACAGGCCGGTCGGGTGATGTTATGCTATCACTGAAGTCTAAAAAGGAGGCGATATATGCCATCGTTCGGACTGCACGGCAAGGTGGTCATGGTGACCGGCGGCAGCCGGGGGATTGGTCTGGAGATCGCCCGTGCCCTATTATCACAGAAGGCCAAGGTCATCATCTGCGCCCGCAAGCAAGCCGGGCTCGATGCCGCTTTATCGGCCCTGGGCGGCGGAGAGGACCTGATGAGCGTCGCGGCGCATATCGCCCGTGAAGAAGATGTCGAGGCCTTGTTTACCGCCGCCATGGATCGTTTCGGACGTTTGGATGTGCTCATCAACAATGTAGGCATGAATCTCATGACCGCCTCGACCGCCGAGACCGAACCGGCCCAGTGGAACAAGATCATCGAAACCAACCTGTTCGGGACCTTCCTGGCTTCACGCCGCGCCGCCCATATCATGAAAACTCAGGGTGGCGGCCGGATCGTGAGCGTCTCCTCGACCGCCGGCCGCAAGGCCTCTTTGGGCATGGGCATCTACGGCGTCGCCAAGGCCGGCTTGGAAATGCTGACCAAGGTGCTGGCCGCCGAACTGGCATCCCACGGGATCACGGTCAATGCCGTGGCGCCGGGCATGGTGCGCACGGATTTTTCGAAACCGTTCTGGTCCAACAAAGACATTCACGATCAGATCGTCAGGGGCATCCCCATGGGCCGGATCGCCGAGCCGATCGAGGTGGTGCATCCGGTGCTCTTTCTGGCTTCGCCTGCCGCCGGATACATCACGGGCCAAACCCTCGTGGTGGACGGCGGCGCGAGCGCGATCTGAAGATGAAGACCGCCGGCATCGATATCGGTTCCATCACCGCCAAGGCCGCCATCATCGAAGACGGCTCCATCCTCGGCGCCACGGTGGGCTTTACCGGCTACCATGCCGAACAGGCCGGACGCACGATCTATGAGTCACTCCTGGCTGAGCTCGGCCTCAAGACCACGGACATCCACCGGGTGGTTTCCACGGGTTATGGACGCGGCGCCGTCAAGTTCGCCGATAAGGCGGTCACGGAGATCATCTGCCACGGCGCCGGCGCCCATTTTCTGGACGCGGACGTGCGCTCGGTGATCGACATCGGCGGCCAGGACAGCAAGGTGATCGCCCTGGACGCCAGCGGCAAGGTCAGGGACTTCGTCATGAACGACAAGTGCGCCGCGGGCACGGGCAGGTTTCTGGAGGTCATGGCCAGGGCCCTGGAGGTGGACCTCGACAGCTTCGGCGCATTCTCGCTCTCGGCCGAGAATGCCTCCAAGATCAGCAGCCTGTGCACGGTTTTCGCCGAAAGCGAGGTGATCTCGCTCATCGCCAAGGGCGAGGGACGCGCCAATATCATCGCCGGCATCCATGACGCGGTGGCGGCGCGGGTGGCGGCCCTGGCCAACCGGGTCGGGGTGCAGGCCCCGCTCATGATGACCGGCGGCGTGGCCAAGAACATCGGGGTAGTCAAGGCCCTTGAGAGCAGACTGGGGACGATCAAGGTTCTGCCGAGCGCCCAGGTCAACGGCGCCATCGGCGCCGCGGTCCTGGCCGCGCAGCTCTAACGCTAAAGGTATCAATCGCAAAAGCAAGGAGGGAGGGATGCTCGCTCAGGTTGTCAAACAAGGCATCTGGCAGGGGACTGTGCTGGTCATCCTGGCAGCTACCCTGGCTTTTACGGTAAATGCCCTGCGCAATGACGGGATGACTCTTCTTCCTCATCCCGAGGTCCAGGCTCTCAAGCCGGGCATGGCGGGCGATATCAGCCTCCCGGAAGCCCTGAACCATTTCCGCGCCCGTACGGCACTGTTCCTGGATGCCCGCGATGACTACGAATACGCGGCCGGGCATATACCCGGGGCCTGGAATGTGCCTACGGGTAAGCGCGCGGATTTGCCCGCCAGGCTGCAAGGGCGTACGGAGACACTGATCATCGCCTATTGTTCGGATGCCGAGTGCGCCAAAGCTGAAAAGCTGGCCGCCGAACTTTATGCGGCCGGTCTCACCAACATCAGGATTATGCGCGAGGGCTGGCTGGCCTGGTCAAACGCCGGTTTCCCGGCCGAGGACCATCCATAAGCCTTAAGCCATGTTTCTCCCGGCCGCGCCCGCGGCCGGGAAAAACTCATTACGGCCAGGAATAGAACCCTCCGCTGTTTTCGCCTGTGCGGCGATACATCATCACGGTGGGGTTCTTGATCTGGGCGGCTTGCTCCACGGCCTTGAGCGCGTCCTCATAATACCCGACCTCGTCGATAAGGTGGTATTTGAGTCCCGTCCTGGCGGTCATGATGCGGCCGTCGCCGATGATCTTGAGGTCCTCTTCGGTCACGGGCCGGCGGGCTTTGACCTTGGAGATGAAATCCTGATAGAAGTCCTGGATGATTTCCTCATAGATGGCCTTGTCATCCGGGGTCATATCACGAAGCATGCTGCCCGCGCCCTTGTACTTGCCGGAGGTCAGCGTCTGGTCGCGGATGCCCAGGTTATCGATCAGGCCCTCGACGCTTACCGACGGCAGGAGCACGCCGACACTGCCCACCGTGGAGGTGGGCAGGGCCACGATGCGGTCCGCGGATAAGGCCACCATGTAGCCCCCGGAGGCGCCCATGTTGGTGATGCAGGCCACGACCGGCACTTTCTGGACGCTCTTGTATTCCAGGATACGGCGGTAGATGAGGTCAGAGGCCGTCACTCCGCCGCCGGGGGAATCGATCTTCAGGATGATGCCCTTGATATGTTCGTCCTTCTTGGCTTTTGTCAGAACCCCGTCGATGCGCTCCAGGCTGCCCTGGCGCTTGGTCAAGGCCTCCCGCACGGCCGTGGTGGTGATGGGTCCCAGGACCTCGACCACCATGATCTTGTCCACCGTGCCGCGCTTGAGGATGCGTTCCTCGAAGCCCGGGATGCGCGTCAGACTGGCCAGGTCGACGGTTATGAAGGCGCAACCGCTTAATGTAAGGGCCGCAAGCATAACCAGGATGGTGCGTAATCCGCTTCTAGGCATCGATTTTTCCTCCTACCGTGATTTCAGGGATCAAGAGCGTGGGTTGGGCATCGGCCACCGGCACCCCCTGTCCGTCTTTCCCGCATGTCCCTATGCCCCAGCCCAGGTCGCTGCCCACCTGCGTGATGGATGAGAGCACCGTGGGTCCGTTGCCGATCAAGGTGGCGCCGCGGATGGGTTCGCCGACGCTGCCGTTTTCGATCAGAAAGCCCTCGGAGATCTCGAACACGAAATCGCCGTTGACCGTGTTTACCTGGCCGCCGCCCATTTTCTTGACATAGATGCCTTTGTCGACTTTCCCGATGATATCCTCCGGGTCCATGGCGCCGGGCGCGATGATGGTATTGCTCATGCGCGGGATGGGGCGGTGGCGGAACGATTCGCGCCGCCCGTTGCCCGATAAAGGCAGGCCGTACTTGGCGGCCGTGATCATGTCGGTCATGTAGGTCTTGAGGATGCCGTTTTCCACCAGCACCGTGCGGGACCCCGGGTTGCCTTCGTCGTCATAGCCGATCGAGCCGCGCCGGCCTTCCAGCGTGCCGTCGTCCAGGACCGTGATGGCCGTGGAAGCCACCTGGGTGCCTAATTTGCCCGAGTAGACCGAGAGCCCTTCGCCGGCCAGGTCGGCCTCCAGTCCGTGACCGATGGCCTCATGCACCATGGTGCCGCCGGCATCGCACGCCAGCACCACCGGCATGAGCCCGCCCGGACATTTGCGGGCATTGAGCGTCTGCACGGCGCGCTTGAGCGCCCGTTCGGCCACTGCTTCGGGCGGTATCTCGGTTAAGAGCTCGAAGCCGCGCGCCCCGCCGATGGGTTCGTACCCGGTCTCTATGATGCCGTCCTTGGCAACCACGCCCAGGACCACGAAGAGCACCGCTTCCATCTGGTCCTCGGACAAAAAACCGTGCGAGTTGGCCACCAGGATGCGGCGCTTGGTGTCGCCGTAGGTGACCTTGACCTGCACCACGGACGGATCGTAGCCCCAGGCCAGCTTCTCGGCCGCGCTGATCAGATTGATCTTGGCGCTTGCCTCGACCTGCGCCGGATCGACCGACGTCAGCGCCACCGGCCGGTGCGAGCGTTTCTCCAGGGCGATGGGCTTATCCCAGGCCTGGGCGCGGACCGCGGCGGCCACGGTGTCGGCCAGCTCACCGACATCGGCCAAGGTGTTGCTGTAGGCATAGGCGCTCTTGTCGCCCTGCACCACGCGGATACCCACCCCGAAGTCGTCGATGGCCACATAGCGTTCGATGCGTCTGGCCTCGGAGGTGATGCTGGTACCGCGCCGGTGCTCGATGAATACTTCGGAAAAGTCGCCCCCCCTGGCCAAGGCCCGTTTGAGCAGGGCGGCATGATCGATTGCTAGCGCTGCTTCCATGATTTCACCTCTCTGTCCATGTCGCGGCGGATATCCCGCTCCTTGATGGCGTCTTTCTTGTCATGCGTCTGCTTGCCCTTGGCCAGGCCGAGCTCGACCTTGATGAGGCTGCCTTTCAGGTAGACGTTCAATGGTATCAGGGTGTAGCCCCGTTCCTTGACCTTGCCGGAGAGGCGTTCGATCTCGCGGCGGTGCAGCAGCAGCTTGCGCGGCCGCCTGGGTTCCTCGTTGAAGATGTTGGCATGCGAATAGGGGCTGACATGCATGTTGATCAGCAACACCTCGCCATTTTTGACCAGGGCATAGCTGTCCTTCAAGTTCCCGCCGCCTGAACGCAGCGATTTGACCTCCGGGCCGGTCAGCTCGATGCCGGTCTCCAGGGCCTCGATGATGTCATAGGAATGGCGTGCCTTGGCATTGGCGCACAGATTCTTGCGGACGGGCTCTTTGGGTGCGTGGTCCTGGGTGTTGTGTTTTGCATGCGACATTTCCTGTATGTAAGTCGGCTGCGGCATAACGTCAAGGCCTTAAGTGCATTAGATGTGCTTTGATCTGATGAAATGACACATGGGCACCATGATAAAAGCATAGAGCTTGAATTCCTGATAGATATTGATACTCAGCTGCTCCCTTCATTGAGCTTGGATATCCGGAAAGAACCTTTGATCTCATTACTTGACACAATACATACAGATATTTATGCTGTAGCCAATGAATAGGGGAGGTTCTTATACCGATCCGCATGATACGACACGATAAAAAATAATAAGTCATAAAACTATAGTTATTAGATGGTTAATATGGTTTTCGAGAATGTTTCTCAGACAGTTTATACGGACAGATTTGTTGAAATCCGCAGTTTATGCGGATCAGCCTAATTATGGTTCGACCTAGGTTGAATATAAGGTGATATAAAATGGCTGGAAGAAAACAATGGGAAGAGAGTCTAGTTACTCATGGATTTGTAGAAGTACGACTTCTTTCTTGGCGTTATTTTTATAACTACGTCCAAAAAGAAATGCTTGAATACCAGACATATATTTGGCGAGGTCAGAGATCTGATAATTGGCTCTTGGAATCAACCCTTGATCGACTCAGAAGAAAAGCGAAAGTGAAAAAAACCAAAAGCGGTAATTTTACCAAACAGCACTTAGAGCAGTTTCAATATGCTGTTAGAGGGCGAAGAGGCCCAAATCCACCAAAACTTGAGACTGAAAACGACTGGTGGGCGTTGGGACAGCATTATGGACTTGCAACGCCTTTGCTCGATTGGACTAACTCTCCCTTCGTTGCAGCCTATTTTGCATTTATTGGAATGGGCGATAAGCAGACCAAATCAAGAACCGTATACGCACTTCATAGGCCATCTGTAGAGAGAAGGGTTAGAGAGATTCATCGCAAAGCAGAGGAAGAACGTAAAAAAGAAAATGAAGAAATCGTATCAGGTAAGAAGATAGTTAGAAATGCACTTTACCTTCGCAGTTTAGAAATGCCTATTAGACCAGAGGTTGAGTTCATTAAGCCTTTTTCTGATGAGAATCAACGTTTAGTTAATCAAGGAGGCTTGTTTAGCCGATTTCCTGCTGATACAGATGTACAATCGTGGGTCCAAACCAACTTTAAAGATGATAGTAAAGGATTCACTCTTATAAAGATTTATATCCCAACAGTAGACCGAGAGGTTTGTCTTAAATCACTGAATAGGATGAATATCAACCATTTAACCCTTTTCCCTGATCTATATGGTGCTTCGAAGTTCTGTAATCTTTTTGGGGAGATCGAAAGATACTGATATATGTCGAACCAACTAATCCACCGGACGGCTTTCATCCGCCGATGATCCGTACGTTGCCATCTAAAGAAGATATCAATGCATAGTTCTTACCGACACAGAGTAACGATCTTGGCACGATATCCATACAACACATCAGAACAAAGCAGACCAAGAATCAATGATGTCGTCGAACGATGCGAAGCAATTCCATAGTCCTGCGTACACATGCGCCGAAGGGCGAGGGTCACGGATGACCCGAGTCACAATTCCGCAGGAAAGCGGAATTGGACGCACCTAGCGTGCGCCCATAGGGCGAGGGTCACGGATGACCCGAGTCACAATGGTATGCTTTGTTCTGATGCGCTGTACTATCAGGATAGTTCGATCTCGAAATCCGCGTTGCGCTTGAACTCCTCGAACATGAAGCCCTGGATCTCGTCGGCGGTCTTCATCAGGTGCAGCTGCTTGACCACTTCCTGGCAATGCGTGAGGTCGATCTTGCGGGCCATCTCCTTGACATGCGAGATGGCGAAGGCGTTGGTCGAGAACTGGTCGATGCCCATGCCCAACAGGATCGGGGTATAGATGGTGCGGCCGGCCATTTCACCGCACATGGAGACCGGGATGCCCTCGGCGTGCGCGGCGTCGATCGTGCACTGGATCAGGCGCAGCACGGCCGGATGCAGGGGGTCGTACAGGTAGTTGACATACTCGTTGCCGCGGTCGATGGCGATGGAGTACTGGATCAGGTCATTGGTGCCGATGGAGAAGAAGTCGGCCTCCTTGGCTAGGAGGTCCGCGATCACGGCCGCGGCCGGCACCTCGATCATGATGCCCACCGGGATCTCCTCGTCAAAGGGGATGCCCTGCTTGCGCAGCTCGTGCTTGGTCTTTTCCAGGATCTCCTTGGCGCGCATGAGCTCTTCCATGCCGGAGATCATGGGGAACATGATGGAGGTCTTGCCGTAATGGCTGGCCCGCAGGATGCCGCGCAGCTGGGTCTTGAAGATCTCGATCTCCTTGAGGCAGACACGGATGGCGCGCAAGCCCATGGCCGGGTTGGTCTCCTTCTTGAGCGCCCCCAGGTGGGCGTAAAGCTTGTCGCCGCCCAGGTCCAGGGTGCGGATGACGGTCATGTAGGGCGCCACGGTCTCCACCACGGCCTTGTAGGCCTCGAAATGGTCTTCTTCGGAAGGGATCTCGTCGCGGTTGATGTACAGGAACTCGGTGCGGTACAGCCCGATGCCCTCGGCCCCGTGCTCCATGACGGTTTTGACCTCTTCCTTGAACTCGAGGTTGCCCAGCACCGGGATATGGTGGCCGTCGCGGGTGATGGCCGGCTCCTTGGCCTTCTCTTTCAGCTTGAGCTCCATGCTCAAGTGCGAACGGCCGCGCTGCTCATAGTCCGAGATCTGCGATTCGCTGGGGTTGACGATCACCACGCCCGAGATGCCGTCCAGGATGACGGTGTCGCCCGGATTGATGAGTCCGGAGGCCTTTTCCAAACCGACCACGGCCGGGATCTCCAGGGAATGCGCGATGATGGCCGTATGCGAGGTCTGACCGCCGACATCGGTCACGAAACCCAGCACCTTTTCCTTGTTGAGCATGGCCGTATCGGCCGGCGATAGGTCGTGCGCCACGATGATGCTCTTCTCCACCAGGTGGAAGCCCTTGATCTCCCTGCCGATCAGGTTCATGAGCAGCCGCTCGCCCACGAAGGTCGTGTCGGTCACGCGGCTCTTGATATATTCGTCGCCGATGGCGGCAAAGCTGTCCTCGATCTCGGTCAGGGCGATCTTCAAGGCCCATTCGGCATTGATATGGTCCTTGCGGATGAGCTTCTTGACCTTGCCGATCAGGGACGGGTCCTTGAGCATCATGAGGTGGGTTTCGAGGATCAGGGCATGCTCTTTGATGTTGCTGCGGCTTTCCAACTTCTTTTTGGCCTCGTCGATCTGCTTGTACGAGGCCTCGACCGCATCGTCGAAGCGTTTGATCTCGTCATCGACCAGGCCTTCGGTGATGCGGATCTTGGGGTAGCGCTCGATCTTGCGGCGGTCGATGATCACCGCATGTCCGATGGCGATGCCGGCCGAGGCCGCCACGCCGTGCAGGATATACACCTGGCGGTGCTTCACGGGTGCTCTCCGAAGCCGTCCTCGACCAGGGCCACCAGGGCCGCAATGGCCGCTTCCTCATCCGCGCCCGCTGCCTTGACCGTAATCTGCGAGCCCATGGCCGCCGCTACGGTTAAGAGCTCCATGATACTCTTGCCGTTTGCCCTCATACTGTCCTTTTCCACTTCAACATGGGAAGCAAAGGTCGATGCCAGTTTGGCAAAGGCCGCCGCCGAGCGTGCGTGCATGCCCAGCTTATTGGGGATCGTTACCTTCTCTTCCTTCATTTCATAATCGACCAAACGAGGACAAGAATAAAGAGTCCGTAGAAAATAATGAAAGAATTTAGCTTGAGCTTCATGGCCAGGTAGCTCGCCATGAAAATTACGAGACCCATAACCGTGTTGCCCGACTCTGTCCCCCAGGGCGCCAAGGCCAGCACCAGGCCGCATAAAACCGGTATGGCGTAGCTCACGATGCGGGTCTTGTCGACCGATATGGCGGCCCCGACCTTGAAGGCCCCTTCAGGTCCCAGTTGGCAGCCTTGCTGGAAACCCCAGATCATGATCCAGAAATGCACGATGTTGAAGAAGAGTATGGCAAAGATGATGCCTAAGGGGGCATCGAACATGACCGCCAGCAGGCAGAGCAAGGCCACGAGCGGTTTGAGAGTGGCCCAGAAGAAGCTGTCGCCGATGGCGGCCAATGTCCCGGATACCGTGGGTTGTACCCTGGGGATCATCTCAAAGCGTCCCTGCTGTTCCAGGTTCAGATTGATGCCCATCACCGTCGGCGCCAGGTAGGGCTGGGTATTGAAGAAGGTGTTATGACGTTTCACCGCCTCCGGGAGATCCGGTCCATGGATGGCCTTCAGGCCCGGCAGGACGGCGTAGAGGTACCCGGCCGTCTGCATGCCCCTGAAATTCCACGCTCCCTGTATGCACAGGGAGCGCAGCAACATGCGGGTGCTTACCCCTTTTGAGAGTTTCACACCGGATGGACTAACATATGTCAGTAAACCCGTCAACGCTTCGAAGCGGAGCGTAAGGACACTATCGTATACTCATCATGCGCGTGCGTGCGACGGTTGCACGCATCCTTGCGATAGGATGATGGAAAGAGCCACATACATAAGATGTCTTTCATAACCTAAAAGCATTGCACCCTTTTATTTGATGCACTTAAAGAATTTGTTTGCAGATTGAATGTTTGTTAAGCGTGTTAACTGACATCCGGCTGTATGTATCAAGGCTGCAAGAATGAACATGGGGGAAGCAAAGGCATGCGGGAATCAACCAGACGCGTCATCAAAATGCATGGAGTCCGACTGGACCGCGCTCTGCATCATTATATCTATTTCAAGTTCTACGACGTTTACATCAAATATTTCTACCTTGCCGCCAAGCTGGCTTTACCCTGGATTTCCTCGTTGAAGGTCACCAGCCTGGCCTTGCAAGGCGTATTCGAGCGCTTTCATGCCCGCGTGCTTGCTCCGCAAGAGTTCAACCGTATTCTGAGCCTGCATGAGGACGTGTCCCTGGATACCCGAACCGCCAAGCAGGTTGTTCCCTTTACGTACGCCTATGACGTGATTCTGGAGAATCCAGATTTCATAGCGGCCATCGATTGTCCCTGCCGCAAGACCTTTGGGAAGGATACGGATGATATGACGGTCTGCATCTGCGTGGGGACAGGCGCGCTCTTTTGGCTGGAACAGGGCCAACGTCAGCATTCCAAACGCATAGACCAGTCGGAAGCACTGGACATCATCAGGCGGCAACGCGCCAAAGGCTGCATCACCACGGCCTGGTTCAAGGTCGCCACCGGCGGCCGCAGCGGGGTCATCTGTTCCTGCCATCCGGATTACTGCGTGGGGCTGCAGGGCATGCGTATGGCAAAAAATCTGGCCTATGCCGAGGGCGTCACCAACCATGCCCCTTCCGGCTATACGATCGCCATCGATTCCGCGCGATGCATCAACTGCGGCACGTGTGTGGATGCCTGTCATTTCAATGCGCTCACGGCTACCAGCGTTCCTCCGGCCTATCAGCGTGAGGCCTGCCTGGGGTGCGGTTTATGCGCCGAGGCCTGCCCCGAGCGCGCCATCACGATGCTGAACGACCCCAAGCGGCCGCCGGCACTGGACCGGGAGCTCGACCGGGCATGCCGGATTACATAGATGAGGATACTATCGTATGAATCTTAACCGGATCATCAAACCACTGCTACGGGGCACGGTCCCACCTCCCCGTGAAGTCCCCGAACCCTTGCTGGAACTGGCGGCTTCGGCCATCGGCCTGCGCGCCAAGGTCATGCCCCTGACCTCGATCGAACGGGCCTTCGCGGCGCTGTTTCACAAGCAACCGGACCATGTTCCCGTCACGCCCCTGGTCTGCTCGGCCGCTAGGCAGATCAAGAATATCGCCTTCAAGGATTTGTCTTTGAGCGGCGACATGGCGGCCGAGGTCTTCTATGCCGGGTACGAATTCATCGGCGGCGATATGGTGGTTCTCATGCTGGATCTCTCGGTCGAGGCCGCCGATTTCGGCCAGACCATGATTTTCCCGGACAACTCCACCGCGCACCCTGATTATGCCAACCCGGTGATCAAGAATGTAGAAGATTACGAACGTCTGAAGCCCATTGACCTGAAACAGGCCCCCCGCATGCAGGAGTTTTTGAAGCTCTGCCGCATCATGGTCAGGCGCGTGGGCCTGCGCGGCCTGGTGGGTGGGTTCGTGTTCGGGCCCCTGGGCGTGCTGGGCATGATGCGCGGCGCGGAAAATCTGCTGAAGGATTGCCTGCTGTATCCAACCGAGGTCCGCAAGGCCTGCGAGACCATTACCGGCGTCTTGATCGAATATGCCGAGGCCCAGTGCGAAACCGGCGTGCCCGCGATTGCCATTGACACCTTGTATGCCAGCGCCAGCGGCATACCGAAAAAGGTCTGGGAAGCCATCGAAGGCCCCTTTGCCAGGCAGATCAGCCTGGCCATCAAGCGCAAGAAGCTCATGGTCGGGGTCCACAACTGCGGCCACAACCCTTATGCCGATGTCCAGCTCAAATGGATCGAGCCCGAGGTCTTAAGCATCGCGCATCTGCCCGACGACTGCCGAACGGACCATGATCTTAAAAAACGCTATGGACATGTCACCATCATCGGTCATGTGCCGACGCCTTTGCTCATACACGGCAGCCCGCAGCAGGTCATGGATGAATGCCGGCGCCAGATCGATATCCTGGGCAAGGACGGCGGCTATATCCTGGCCCCGGGGTGCGAATATCCGCCCAACATCCCCTTAACCAATGCCTTCGCCATGATCGAAGCGGCCAAACGCTTCGGATGAGGTCGAACATGGATACGAAAAAAAATACCGCTGATATGCTGGGAGAGCTCGAGACGGCTGTATATCAAGGGGACATCGTAAACATTCGGGATAACGGGCCTTGCTGGGTGAGGAATGCACCCGTGCAATCCGTCATCGATACCCTCAACCGCGCTATGGAACGTGCCCGCGACGGATTGAAGCATGCCGTTCTGTCCGTGCCCGAGTTCCTCCTGGCCATGGATGCCTTCCGGGAAGGGCTTAGGCTTGTCAAGCAGCCGGAATCCAAAGCCCGCACGCAGGGTCGGTGCGTGCTGATCGGTGTCGTGGAAGGCGAGGTGCACGATCTGGGGAAGAACATTGTAGCGGCCGTGCTGGAGGACTCCGGCTTTCAGGTCATCAACCCCGGGGAGCTGACCCGCGACCGCACCCTTGACGCCATACAGGAGCATCGCCCATGCCTGGTGGCGCTTTCGGCCATGATGTCGACCTGCATACCGGCCATGCAGGATACCATCACCTGGGTCAGGAAGCTCCATCCCGATGTCAGGATCATGGTGGGCGGGGCAGCCCTGGATGCTGATCTGGCCGCGACCATCGGCGCGCATGGTTACGCCGACAACGCGGCCACGGCAACGGACGCGGCGCGGACTCTGCTCAATGGGAAATAAAGAGCTGTGCCCGCCGGACTTCATCCCTCCCACGCGGGATGCGCTGATCGCAGGCATCTGGAAGGCCTCCGGGACAGCGCCGACATCTCGAAATAGTCGAACGATCACAGATATGCTCGCGCGGGTGGCCGATGCCGCCATGTCCGTATTGGACCCGCGTTCGCTCTTGAAGCAGACCGAGATCACAGGCATTGAGGAAAGCGTCCTGACAGGACGAGAGGTATCCATTGCCAGCCGGGAGCTGTGCCGTCTGATGGCGAGCATGGATCGACCGGACTCCATCTTCGGCTTTGCCCTGACCTTAGGAGGAGAGCTCGACGCCTTGATCGTCCAAACCCAGCGGAAATCGTTGGCCGGCGCGCTGTTTCTGGATGCCGCCGGCTCGTTTCTGGCCGAACAGTACGCGGCTCAGGTGGAAGATCATCTCAGGGTTGCGCTTGCGCTCCAGGGTCTTGAACTTTCGGCCCGGTTCTCTCCGGGGTACAGCGACTGGGATATAGCGTGCGGTCAGCCGGAACTTTTCCGTTTTCTCTTGCCGCAGACGATTGGGATCAGCCTTTGGCCCTCCGGCATGATGTCACCCTTTAAATCGATTACCGGGATATGCATTGCCGCGGCCCATGTCCCGCATCGTACGCCGTGCGAGTCGTGTCACAAGCAAGATTGTCGCTATCGACGGGTTGTTATTTAAAGATTATAATCAAGAGAACGTGTTTTGAGCACTACCGGTGAAAGGGGGAGGTAGGGCGTGCGCAACGCAATGATGAAAAGGGCCGGCCGCTTCGCAGCCGGAGAAAGACGGTTGTCCGTGCCGGGCGTCAAGACAAGCGGCGCGATGCTTTTGCTCTTCCTGGCCATGCTGATGCCCGCATGCCGGGCTTGGGGCGAGGGACGTCTGAACCACCCATTGGGCGACTTCGAGTATCAGAAGACCACCAACGGCATCCTGATCTGCGCGCCCCACGGCACCTACGACCGCCGGACGGATGAGATCGCGATCACTGCCGCACGGCGCTTGGGCGCCGGATATGTCGTGGCAAGGGGCTTCATTCCGGGCAATGTCCGCATCAACGTCAACCGTCCCACCGAAGGCGCCGGCCTGGCAAGCGCCCGCGAGCCGCGCACGCGGCGCAGTCGCGAGGTCTACGACGCTTATGCCGACCTGGTGAAGAAGGCCTCCGGCGGGAATAAGCTGCGCTTGTATGTCGAGGTGCACGGCAATTCCAATCCATTATCCGCATATAAGATAGAACTTGCCACCACCGGGATCAGCAGGGATGAAGCTCTGAGGTTGAAGGACGCCTTTCCTGGCATCATCCATGGCGTCAGGCGGCAGACGCCTGGCTATCCGAGACTCGCTCTTAAGGTGGAGCCGCTGGACAAGCTTTTCTTCGCTACCACGGGCGCCAAGACCATCGGCATCATGGGCGATAGACTGGTGCCCAAGGCCCTGCATTTCGAACTGCCGTCCGGCGTACGCCGGCCCCAGGAGATCGACGCCACGGCCGAACTGGTGGCCGCCATCGCGGCCGCGGCCGCGGGGCGCACGGTTGATGGACTTGCTCAGAAGGATCAGCGCGAGCGCTTCACGCCCCGGCGCTCACAATAGGCCGCAACGGGGCAGCGCGAGCACCACGGGCTGGTCGGCATACACAGGTTTTGGCCGTACGGCACCAACAGATTATTGATCTCTTTCCAGTGCCGTTTGGGGAGCACCTTCCGTAAGACCATCTCGGTTTCATCCGGGGTCTTGGTCGAGATATAGCCCCAGCGGTTGGTGATGCGGTGCACGTGCGTATCCACGCAGATGCCCGGCTTGTCGAAGCCCAGGATCAAGACCAGGTTGGCGGTCTTGCGCCCCACGCCGGGCAGCTCGAGCAGCCCTTCCATGGTGGACGGCACCCGGCCATGGTGTTTCTCGGTGATGATCCGGGAGACCTCGATGATATGTTTGGCCTTGGTTTTATAAAACCCGACCGGATAGATGGCAGAGGCGATCTTGGCCTCGGGCAGGCGCTGCATGCCAGCGGGCGTTGCCGCCAGGGCGAACAGGCGTGTCGATGCCTCGTCCGTGGTGCTGTCCTTGGTGCGCAGGCTCAGCATGGTGGCCACCAGGACCTTGAAGGGATCGTGCTCGCGCGCCACCCGGCCCACGATGGGCTCCTGCCAGGCAAGGATCGCATCGCTCAGAATCTCAAAAACATGGTCAATGACACGGTTGTCCATGGCTATGCATATAGCAGAGTGCGGCCGATGTTCAAAGTACGTGTGCGTCTTGAGGACCATCGACCGTAAAATTCGGTTCATCCGGTCCAAACGTATTTTTCAAAACATCGTTCATCTGGCTAGTCGATAGCTACATAGATAACCTTCAAATCCAGGACAGTTATACTTCAGGCAGGCGTTTTATCTTTTCTGCATGTCCCAGAATAGGAATTCTGTGCTATAATTTAATTGTGGCAGGGGGGGTTCACAAAGCAAGTAGTTAGAAGGAGGGATGATACAATGAAAAAATCAATGAAAAAATCAATAGCAGTCTTCATTGGGGCGATCGTTGGGAGTATTATCCTTTTTTCATTTCAGGCAACCGCTCAAATGGGTTCCGGTATGATGGGGCCAGGTTATGGCACAGGAAATGACATGATGAACGGCGGAACTGCATGGGGAACGGGAGTCTTTCGTTCGAATGGCGAACGAATCTATTTTACCTCTACGAGCGATCGTGGTGATGTAATCACCTACTCGGGTGGTCCGGCATCGCGTAATTGGATGATGATGGGAGGGCGACTGGCATGCGTTTCATGCCACGGCCCGAATGGGCGGGGTGGCAAACACTTCATGGGCATGATGCAGGTAATGGATTCCAAAGACATACGCTGGTCAGTTTTGCAGCCTGAATTTGATGCCAAAAAATTTAGATTGGCGGTGGTAAAAGGTCAAGACCCTGATGGCACAATGTTGAGCCCGGAAATGCCGCGCTGGAAAATCAGCGACGATGATCTGAATGACCTGATTGCTTTCCTCAAAACACTGCCCTAAGCTTATAGCATAGGCAGTGGGTGGATGGGGATGGCACAGAATGGATAGTATAGGAGTGCCTTGTGTCAGATCTTAGATATTACCAAATTGATCGCTTCAGTTGCTTGAGTGAGTGTGGCTTGCGTAATGCATCTCCTTAAATGATGGTCTCTTATTTTCATGAAAAGTCATTGAAGAGGTTGAATGAATTAATGGGTGGCGTTTTGCTCCACACATCCTGGATATATTCCATTGAGATATCAGCCTGTCAACAAGCCATACAGAAACGATCTCAATAAGACAGCTTGATTTCCCTATAAGCTTACAGCGCTTAGAACTCTTCGAACTCGCCGCCGTGCGATTCGTCGCTGGGCGTAGGGGCGGCCGGAAAGGCTGCCAGGTCAGTGAACTCCAGGATCAGGCAGGTGAAGTCGTCGTTGAGCGATTCCGTGGCGGAAAAGGCGCGCAGCTCGCGCTCCAGGGTGTCGATGACATCCTGTCCGTGCTTGTCGGCCATGATGGAGGTGAAGAGCTCGATCAGACGCGGCCGGCCGAACTGTTCACCCTGGGCATTCTCGGTTTCGATGATGCAGTCGGTATAGAGCAGCAGGGCATCGCCTTCCCCGATCGAAATCGTCTTTTCCTCGTAGTCGCCGTCATCGAACATGCCGATGAAGAAGCCGTTGGTGTCGAGCTCGATGATTTCGCCGGTGGCGCGGCGGTAGAGCAGGGGATAGGGGTGTCCGGCGTTGGAATAGGTGATGGTGTTGCGGTCGCGGTCCACGATCAGATAGAAGGCCGTGATATAGTCCTCGGCCAGGATGGGCTTGATCTCTTCGTTGAGCATATGGAACAGGATCTTGGGCGAGGCTACGTTGGCGGCATGCGTATGGAAGCTCATCTTGAACATGGAGGCCACCAGCGCGGCCGCTACGCCGTGACCCGATACGTCGGCGATCAGGAAACCGGTAAGCCCCGGGCCCTGATCGACCACGTCATAGAGGTCGCCGCCGATCTGGATGGAGGAGATGTATTTCGAGGCGAAGCTGATGCCGTTGAAACTCTGATAGATGTCGGGCAGCAGGCTTTTCTGGAGCTCGCCGGCCATCTCGAGCTCGTGCACCATGCGTTGGTTCTGCTCTTCGATGATGTCGTTCTTTTCATCGACCTCGGCCAGGGCGATAGCCAGCTGGGCGGCCTGCTCCTCCATAAGGTCCTTGGTCTCCGCCATCTCCATCATGGATTGCTCCATGTCGAGCCGGGCGCGCATGAGGTCCGTGGTGTCGGTGAAAACCACCACCGTATTGCGGCGGTCCTGCTCCAGCTGGATGTGCCGGAGGATCTTCTCCATGTAGCGGACCTCCCCCTGTGAATCCTGATGGGTGATCCGGGTAGCCGAAGGATCGAGCAGCTCCCGGACGATGGTCGGGAGCTTGTCAAAACGTTTGCCCCGCACCGTGGCGGTCTCTAGGCCGGTTATGTCCCGGGCGCTACGGTTCCAGATCACCACGTGCCCGTCGTGGTCGATGACCAGGAGTCCGGCGGGCAGGCTGTCGACCAGGGTGCGCAGCAGCTCGGCGCTGCGCCGGTTGCGCTGTATGCCGCGTAGCTTAAGCTCGCCGTCCGTGTGTGTCAGGGCTTGCTCAACGGCATCGGTAAGGGTCTTGAAGGCGCGCGGCGCCTGCTTGTCGATTAGATCGTCAGCGCCGATGCGGACCAGGTCGCGCAACATCCGCTTGTCATCCAGCCGCGTAAAGACGATGATGATGCCGGCGTTGTTGAAGGCATGCATCTGCCGTATCATGTCAAGGCCGCCGCCCATCGGCAGGTCGATCTCGGTCACCACCACGGACGGCATGTTCTCGATGAAGGCCTGCAAAGCCTCTTTGGGATCATGAAAGATATCAACCGAGCAATCAAGACCGCTCAGCCGTTTCGCCATCGTCTTAGCCAGGCGTTTGTCCGCCTCTACCAGGAATACGCGGGTCACTTAGTCAGCCTCGGTATTTTATCAGGGTGATGACGGAAGGGTTGCGCCGGATGATGACTCTATCGACGAGCTCGCGCATCATCGGGATGCCGCGGCCATAGGGCATAATCTCATGCGGTTTTGCCATCCGTCTGGGGATGCCCGGTCCGGGGTCCATGATCTTGAAGACCAGCTTGTGTCGATCAATCATGATGCGGATCTGGATGGCGCGTCCGCCCCAGGCGGGATCCGCGATACGGGTCTTTCTCTTTTCATGGTAGAGGCTCGGCGAAGACAGGTCCGGGGCTTTCTCGCTCTGCTTCAGCTCCAGGCAGCCGTAGTCCACGGCATTGATCAGGGCCTCGGCCAGGGCGATCTCCAGCTCGGCGCGCTCTTTGGCATTCAGGATATCGAAATACGCCATGAACTCTCTGATCTGATGGGCCAGCTCATCGGGCCTGGCATCGGCGGCCGTGTAGGAAAGGGCAATGTCCACCGTGGTCATGAATTGCAGGAGCTTGGGCCAGTCGGAATGGGGGTGCGTCGCGGCTTTGGGCTCCGGTTTCATCGGGCACCCTCCTTGAACATATTCATGACCTCCCCGGCAATGGCCTGGAGTGTCATGATCTTGCTGACCCCGCCCATTTCGATGGCGACCCTGGGCATCCCGAAGATGACGCAGCTCTCTTCGTCCTGGGCGATCGTAAAGGCGCCGGAATCCTTCATCTCCTTCATGCCTCGCGCGCCGTCGTCGCCCATGCCGGTCAGGATCACGCCGATGGCGTTGGACCCAAGCGTATTGGCCGCGGAACGGAACAGCACATCCACCGAGGGGATATGACGGTTGACGGGCGGTCCTTCCTTGATGGTGACATAGTAGCCGTTGGTATCCTGACCGACCAGCATATGCTTGCCGCCCGGGGCGATCAAGGCCATGCCGCGGCGCAAGCGTTCGCCGCCCGCGGCCTCGACCACGTGCATGGCCGACAGCGTGTTCATGCGGTCCGCGAAGCTCTTGGTGAAGACCGGGGGCATATGCTGCACGATGACCGTGGGCGGCGCGTTCTCCGGCAGCTTGTTGAGGATCTGCTCGATGGCTACGGTGCCGCCGGTGGAGGCCCCGATGACCAGTACGCGCTCGCCGTCCTTGAAGTGCCTGCGCTTGTCGGCCTGGATGATGGCGTCCATGGAAAGTTTGGGCGGCACGGACAGGGTCGGGGGCGCCACGGCCTTCTTAAGCTTGGCCTGGGCCGCGGCCTTGACCTTCGAGGTCAGGTCGGCGCTCAAGTCATCAATAGCGGAAGAGAGTTTGGCCTTGGGCTTGGGGAGAAAATCGATGGCGCCCAAGGCCAGGGCCTTCATGGTGGCCTCCGCCCCTTGTTCGGTCAGGGACGAAAACATGAGCACCGGCATGGGGTGGGCCTTCATGAGCTTGCCCAGGAAGGTCAATCCGTCCATGCGCGGCATCTCGATATCCAGGGTCAGGACATCAGGCTGAAGCTGCTTGATCTTCTGGATGGCGATGATCGGGTCCGGGGCCACGCCTACCACCTCGATACCCGGGTCGCTTTCCATGATATCGCGCAGGAGCTTTCTGACCAGCGCGGAATCGTCCACAATCAAGACTTTTACTCTAGCCATATGTCATCCTTAGAACAGCGTCAAATCGCCGCCCTGTAGTTTAAGCTTTTCCTGTTCGGCGAACAGCTTGGCCTTGTACTTCTTTTCTTCTTCTATGAACTCCGAATCCACCGTGGTTTTCAGACGTTTCAGAAGCACCTTGGCCGTGTCGCAGAAGAAGAGGATCTTGCGGCCGGTATAGCCGCCGACGTCCTTGCCGATAATGGGTATCTGCTCCATCTGCAGGAAGGCATTCACGAAATCGATGTTCGATTCCGGCACGTTCCCGTCGGTCTTGCGGAAGTTGAGCACATGACCGCCGCCGAAGATCTTGGCCTCGAAGGTGTCCTTGTTGCCGCCGTGCTTGACCATGTCGTTGATCAGGAGCTCCATGGCGAACATGCCGTACTTGGCGGAAGGCGAGGTGAAGATGTCTTCGGACCTGACGTCGCCGGGCAGCATGAAGTGGTTCATGCCCGCCAGGCCGGTCTTCTTGTCCTTGATGCACACCGATATGCACGAGCCCAGCACGGTAGCGATGATTTCGGTCCTGGAAACATGGTACTCACCGGGGTAGATGATGACCATTTCCTTTCCGAATTTATCGCTGTAGCGCTTGAACATATCACACCTTTTGATAGACGGTATGTTTGATGTATTTGAACTTTTCCTTCATGCTCATCAGCGATTCCGAATGGCCGATGAAGATGAGCCCCTGGGGTTTGAGGTGCGCATGGAACTTGTTCATGAGCTCCGTCTTGGTAGGCTGGTCGAAATAAATGATCACATTGCGGCAGAAGATGATGTCGAAGGGATTCTTCATGGGGAACGAGGCGTTCATGAAATTGAGCTTGCGGAATGCCACCATGTACTTCAGCGCGTCGCTCACGATGTAGCCGTCGGTGGTGCGCACGAAATATTTCGCGAGGTATTCGCTCGGCACCGGGATGAGCGCTTGCGTGGCATAGTGTCCGTGGCTGGCGCGCTGGAGCACTTCGGTGTCCAGGTCGGTCGCCAGGATCTTGAGGTCCCAGCCGCGGTGGTTCTTGAAGGACTCGCTGCAGACAATGGCGATGGAGTACGGCTCCTCGCCCGTCGAGCACCCGGCCGACCAGATGCGCACGCGGCGGTTGCCGGTAGCTTCGCCTTTTGCGATTATCGCAGGCAGGACTTCATTCTTGAGGAAATCGAAATGGTGCATCTCACGGAAGAAATCGGTCTTATTGGTCGTGACGCGGTTGATCAGGTTCTCGATCTCCGAGGCGCCGGCCGGATTTTCCGTAAGGTAGTGGTAGTACTGCGTGAAGGTTTCCAAATTAAGTGCCCGCAGTCGGCGCGACAGGCGGGCCACGACGAGCTTCTTCTTCTGTTCGGAGAGGTAGATCCCCGATACACGGTGGATCAACTCCTTGAACATCTCGAACTCGCGATCAGTGAGATCGAACGCTTGTGTTATCAAACTTATACACCATCCACGGCGTCCATCTCCTCTTCCGAGAGGAGCTTGTCGACATCCAGGAGAATCACGAAGCGGTTGTCCTTGACCCCCATGCCCTGGATGAACTTGACGCTGATCTTGGTGGAGAAATGCGGACGTGGACGGATATCTTCGGCGTTGATGGTCACTACGTCGCTCACGCTGTCGACCACCAGTCCCAGAATACGGCCGGATACATCCAGGATCATGATGACCGTGGTCTGGTCGTAGACCTTGGCCTCCATGTGGAAACGTTCCCTCAGATCGATCACCGGCACCACCGTGCCGCGCAGGTTAAGCACCCCTTTGACGAAGGACGGCACATTGGGAATGATTGTCAGGGCCTGATAGGCAATGATCTCGTTGAGCTTCAGGATCGGTATGCCGTATGTCTCGCCCCCCAGCATGAAGGTGACATATTGCGATGATATCCCGTTGGCGGCTTCTTTGGCCATTCTGACAACCTCCCTTAAAATTCCTCGAAACCTTCGTTATCCGAGATGATTTCGGCTGTCGGCGCTTTCGGCGCCGCGGGTTTTCGTTCCGGCGCCGGTTTGATGGGCGCATGGGCAGGGGCGGCCGCGCGCGCCGGTCTAACGACGCGCTTGGACTCGGTGCCGGTCTTGGATTTGGCGGATTCCCCGGTTACCTTGAAGCGTTCGACCGTCTGTGTCAGCTCGCGCGCCTCGGAACTCATGGTATCGGCCGTGCTGGAAAGCTCTTCGACCGTGCCGGCGTTCTGCTGCGTCGTGGCGTCGATCTGCGTGACGGCCCGGTTCAGTTCATCCACCCCGCGGGCCTGTTCATTGGATGAGGTGGCGATTTCCTCCATGGTCTCGGAGAGGGTTTCGATATGCACGATGATCTCGGCGATGGCTTCACCGGAACGTTTGACCATTTCATCGCCGGCGGAGATCTTTTCCACCGTGTCCTCGATCAGGACCTTGATCTGCCGGGCCGCATCGGCCGAACGCTGGGCCAGGGCGCGCACCTCTTCGGCCACCACGGCGAAGCCTTTGCCGTGTTCGCCGGCGCGCGCGGCCTCGACCGCGGCGTTCAAGGCCAGCAGGTTGGTCTGGAAGGCCACTTCGTTGACCGTCACGGTGATATCGCCGATCTTTTTGGAGGCCGACGACATCTCGCTCATGGCCGTGATCAGCTCCTGGGAAACCGTATTGGTTTTGTTGGCCATGTCGACCATGACCTTGGCCTTGCCGCGGCCTTCATCGGCATTGGCGGCCGTGTGTTTGATGGTGGAGGTCATTTCCTCGATGGTGGCGGCCACTTCCTCGATGGCCGAGGCCTGCTCCTGGGAGTTCTGAGAGAAACCCTGCGAGCCCGCGGCTACTTCCTGAGAAGCCATGCTGACCTGGGACGCGGACTGCTTGACCTTGGCTATGACACCCTCGAGATTTTCCATGAAGCGGTTGAACCAGTGCGCCAGGTCTCCAACCTCGTCCGAGGTCAGCACCGGCAGCCTGACGCGCAGGTCGCCTTCGCCTTCGGCCAGGTCCTTCATGTTGTCCGAGATGGCCTTGACATTATGCGCGATCTTGCGGGCGGTGAAATAACCGACCACGATGACGATGAGGGTCACGAGCGCCAGAAAGGCATACATGATCAAGCTCAAGGTGTTCACCTTGGCCAGGACTTCCTTTTCCGGGGCGCTTGCCCATAAAATGATGTCGAGCCCCTGGTTATATGCCAGGGCGCCGAGTTTTTTATCGCCGTCGTATGTGTAAGAGTAGGTTCGTTTACCCGCCTTGGCCCGCGCGATCACCTCCTTGACGAAAGGGAAGGTTTCATAGGCTTTAATGGTGCCGATGAATTCCGCCTTGGGGTGATACAGGCACAGGCCGTCGCTCTGGAAGATGACCATGTACCCGGTCTGGTAGTATTTCTCCTTGGCGGCCTGTTTGACGATGTCGTCCTTGAGCTGCTTGGACAGCTGCTCCTTGATGATGTCGATCGAGCCCGAGATGGCGTCATAGCGCGTCTGGACCATCATGGCAAAACCGTCCACCTTGGCGATCAGGTAATCCTGCGACTGCTCCTCGAGAAAGTTCTTGGCCTGATGCCCGAGAAAGGTGATGGCGATCACCAGGGGTATGATGCTCAGTCCCAAAAAGGTTGCAATCAATTTCTCACGTAATTTCCATCCAGTTTTCATAGGGTACGCCCTCGCTCTAACGTGCCTGTTTGCGGCACATGGTTAAAACTCCTCAAAATCGGTATTGTCGAAACCGCCGCCTGCCGGAGTGCGTGTTTCGACCGTGCGCCTGGGCGCCGCGGCCGGTTTGGGTGCCTTGGGGGTGGTCTTTTTCTGTCGGACGGTTTGGTCGGCCGCCTGTGAAACCCTGAAGTTGCCTAAGTTTTCTGACAGGGCGCGCGCCTCGTTGGTCATGGCCTCGGCGGCGCCGGAGAGCTCCTCGACCGTGGTGGCGTTCTGCTGGGTGGTGGCGTCGATCTGAGCGATGGCACGGTTGACCTCATCGACACCCGCGGCCTGTTCGGCCGAGGAGGCCGCGATCTCGTCCATGGTCTGGGAGAGTTCTTCGATATGGGTGATGATCTCAGCGATACTCCGGCCGGATTTTTTCACCATCTCATCGCCGGCCATGATCTTGCCCACCGTGTCCTCGATCAGGGCCTTGATCTGGCGCGCGGCGTCCGCCGAACGTTGCGCCAGGGCGCGCACCTCTTCGGCCACCACGGCGAAGCCTTTGCCGTGCTCACCGGCCCGGGCGGCCTCGACCGCGGCGTTCAAGGCCAGCAGGTTGGTCTGGAAGGCCACCTCATTGACGGTCACGATGATGTCGCCGATCTTCTTGGAGGCGGCCGACATCTCATCCATGCGCCGGATAAGGTCTTCGGAGACCGTGGCCGTGGCATTGGCGACCGACACAGTCGATTTGACCTTGTCGCGTCCTGACTGGGCATTGGCGGCATTCTGCTTGATGGCCGAGGACATCTCCTCGATGGTGGCCGCCACCTCTTCTATGGCCGAGGCCTGCTCCTGAGACGACTGCGCCAGGCCGTCCGCGCCCGAGGAAACCTCCAGGATGGAATTGTTCACCGCGTCCGAGGTGCTCTTCACCTGGGTAAAGGACTGTTCGAGGCGCTGAAGGAAGGCATTGAACCAATGCGCCATTTTGCCGAGTTCATCACTCATCGAGTATACCGTGAGTCGTTTGGTGAGATCGGCCTCGCCTTCGGACATTTGCTGCAGGGCGGTGGTCAGGGCGCCCACCTTTTGCGCGAAGCGTATGATAAACAGCAGACCCAGGGTCCAGATAATGATCATGAAGACACCCAGGGAGATATACAAAGCAATGGGGCTATGTATCAAAGACAGCGCCAGTATCAGCGGCAGTATGCCGGCAATAATAAATAACAGGACGCCTTTCTGTTTGGAATTCATTGCTCCGTGCCTCCCTTTGTGCTCAAAGTTCCGTGGCCCCTTCGAACGCCATGCGCTCAATGCCGTAGATGTCGAGGATCAGGGATACCCTTCCGTCGCCGAGGATGGTGGCCCCGGACGTGCCGTCGATCTTGCGGAAGTTCTTGTCGATGCTCTTGATGACCGCCTGGGTCTGGCCCAGGACGTCGTCCACCAGGATCCCGTAGCGCGATTTGGAGCTCTGCACGATCAAGACCAGGGCCTGAGTCGGATCGAGTTTCTCGGTCGGGATCTCGAAGAGCTCATAGAGCCTGACCAGGGGGATGTAGTCGCCCCGGATATCGATCAGCTCGCCCTTGCCCTCCACGGTCTTGACCTCTTCAGGCTTGGGCCGCACGGACTTGTCGATAACCGACAGGGGCACGGTTAGGACCTCGCTGCCCACTTTGACCATCATGCCGTCGATGATCGCCAGGGTCAACGGCAGCTTGACCGTGAAGGTCGATCCCTTGCCGAGCTCGGAGCGCACGTCCACGGTGCCGCGCAATCCTTCGATATTGCGCTTGACCACGTCCATGCCCACGCCCCGGCCGGAGAGCTCGGTCACCTTATCGGCCGTGGACAACCCCGGTGCGAACATAAACTGGAAGATCTCCTCGTCGGTATAGTTCTTGTCCGCCGGTGCCAGTCCCTTGTCGCGGGCCTTGTTCAAGAGCTTGTCCTTGTTGATGCCGCGGCCGTCGTCGCTGATCTGGATGAAGATGTTGCCCTCGCGCTGGAAGGCCTTGAGCCAGATGATGCCGACCTCGGGTTTGCCGGAGGCCAGCCTCTCCTGCGGCGTCTCGATACCGTGGTCGATGGAGTTGCGGATCATATGTTTCAACGGATCGCCGATCTGCTCGATCACGTTCTTGTCGAGCTCGGTCTCGGTGCCGCTCATCTTGAGGTCGATCTTCTTGCCCTGCTCGAAAGCCAGGTCGCGCACCACGCGCCTGAAGCGGTTGAAGGTGCCTTCGACCGGCACCATGCGAACCCGCATGACCTGTTCCTGGAGGTCACGCGAGATGCGTTCCAGGGCGGCATTGGCGTTGGCGAGGGTACGTGCGACCTTTTCGTCGCGCACCTCGCTGGCCAACTGGCTCAAGCGCGCCACGCTGATGACCATCTCTCCCACCAGATTGACGAGCTTGTCGAGTTTGTCGGTATCTACGCGGATGGTGGAGGTTTTGACCGCCTTGCGGCTCTCGGACTGCTCCTTGACGACCTTGTCGATGACGGCCTTGGGGACCTTGCCTTTCTCGACCAGGGCCTCGCCGGTGGTCTTGTGCTCCTTGAGGGTCTCGAGTACATCCTCACCCCGGACATGACCGCGTTCCACCAGGATCTCGCCGATGGGCTTCTCGGCCAGGCTCATATCGATCCCGCCCTTGTACTGATCGGTGATGTCAGAAATGCGGATGTCGTTCTCGTCGGTAACGAAGATGAAGATGTTCTGGATCTCGGAGAGCGGCTGCCTGGTCTTGAGGCGGATATCCCAGCTGATATAACAGGTGGTCGGGATGATCGTATAAAAATCCGGCAGCGTGGTCGTGTAGGGCCGGACTTCGAGCAGTTCGCCGATATCGGCCAGCTCGCGGATGAGCATGAGCGGGTCCTGGCCGGTCAGGAAGAGGTCGGGCCTGAAACCCATGAAGATGGAGTAGATGCGCTCCTCGAGCTTCTTTTTCTCCTTGACGGGGGCGGCCTCTAAAGGCGCTTCGATGCCTGAGAAACGTTTCAGGCGGTTGGTGATGTCCTCGACCGCCATGCTGTCGATTTCCTCGCCTTCGGCCGTGGCCGAGATCATACGCTTCAGGACGTCAACGGATTCCAAGAGATGGGAGATGAGCTTCTTGGTGACCTTGAGCTGGTTATTGCGTATGCGGTCGAGGATGTTCTCGATGGTATGGGTGAAGTTACTGACCTTCTCGAACCCGACCAAACCGGCCGAACCCTTGATGGTGTGCGCGGCCCTGAAGATGCGGTTGATGGTTTCGGCGTCTTCGCCTTGTTCTTCGAGCCTGATCAGACCGGTTTCGAGTTCCCGGATTTCTTCTTCGGATTCATCGAGAAAGATTTGGGTCAGTTCGTCGGCCATAGATTACCTCACAAACTTTTTGGTCACATAGATTAGCTGTTCCGGCTTGAATGGTTTGACCAGCCATCCGGAGGCCCCGGCCTTCTTGCCCTCCATTTTTTTCTCTTCCTGGGACTCGGTGGTGAGGACGAGGATGGGGGTGAACTTGAAGGGGGTTTTCTTGACCTCTTTGATGAAGGTGATACCGTCCATAATCGGCATATTGATGTCGCTGATGATCATGGCGATCTGCTTGCCGTCGGACATGGCCTGCTGAAGCTTGTCGAGGCCGTCCTTGCCGTTGACGGCGTTCAAGGTGTCGAAACCGGCTTCCTTGAGGGTGTAGTTCACGCTGGCCCGCAGGGTGGCCGAGTCGTCCACGATGAGAACGTATTTATCGCTCATCCGAGATCCTCCTTCAGCACCGCGTCGAAGCCGGACAGCGACAAGGCTTCCTTGACGCTCACGCTGGCGGACTTGATCTGCAGCGACCCCCGTTCCTTTTCCTCGATGCTCTTCTTGAGCGCGAAGAGCAGCTGCATGCCGGAGGTGTCGATCTCATCCACCTCGGAGAGGTTGAGCACCAGATCGGGCGGGAGTTCATCCAGCAGGGTTTCGATCTGGGTATGGATGGTATCGATTTCTGAGACGACCAACTTGCCTTTGAGCACAACAGCGCCCTTATCCTTGATTATTTCCATAGCGTCACCCCTCGCTTATTTCATGGATATGGGGAAGAGCTTCTCGAGCTTGATGGATTTGAATATGTTGTAAAGATTCTCGTGAATGCCCTTGATTTCGAAGGCGGCCTTGTTTTTATTGAGCTCTTTATAGAAGGCCAGGATCTTGCCGATTCCCGAAGAGCCGATGGACGGCACCCCCGAGAGATCCATGACCACATTCGTCGGACCCAACTTGACGATCTTGGCAAGCTCTGCGCGCAGGCGTTCGGCGGCATCGGTGTCCACCGCTCCGCTCACCTTCAGGGTTACTTCGGTTCCCTTCTGTTTGGTCAGAACCTCCATAAACGTCCTCCTTTGCTTGTGGGACAGGTAGACAAATGCCCCCCCATATTCATCGGAACTCCGGGAGTGGATCTTTACTCAAGTTTCACTCTCCGGCGGCGCGCATTCGAGCAGGCGCTTTAGGACATCGATAGAGAAGAAAATGGATTGCTCGTTCATGGGACGCATGCTATGAAAATGATCGGTTGAAGACAGTATGGTAAACGTACACATAAAGGAGATGGGAACCTCCCGGTGATGCAGGGCGGGAAGGAAAACGAACCGGCATGCTTTTCAACTCCTTTGAATTTCTATTTTTCTTCCTGCCGCTGACCATCGCGGGTCTTTATGTCTTTGGGCTCAGAGCTCATCACCGGCTTGCCGTCGCCTTTCTGGCGTGCGCGTCGCTTTTTTTCTACGGGTGGGCAAACCCTGCCTTTCTCTGGCTGATTCTCGTCTCGATGGTCGTGAATCATGCACTTTGGCTTTTCCTCGTCAAGACGCGCGCCTGTGGCATGCTCGCGCGTAAAATTCTGCTCGCCGGAGGCATCACCTTCAATCTCGGCCTGCTCGGATACTATAAATATGCCGATTTTTTCCTTGCAAACCTTGCCGCCGTCTCCGGGGGCACGCATCTGCCCGACAACATCGCGCAGCCTCTGGCGATCTCGTTTTTCACCTTTCAGCAGATCGCGTTCCTGGTCGACTCCTACCGGGGTGAAACGCGTGAGCAGACCTTGCTCCACTATGTGCTCTTCGTGAGCTTCTTCCCGCAGCTGATCGCCGGGCCGATCGTCCGCCACCATGAGACCATGCCGCAGTTCATCAACCGCGCTTTTCCTCGCATCCGCGCCGAGCATGTCTCTGTCGGGTTGACCCTTATCTGTCTCGGTCTGTTCAAGAAGGTGGTCCTTGCCGACAGCGCGGCTTCCTATGTGTCCCCGATCTTCCATGCCGCCGAGCAGGGCGCGGATTTAAGCTTCTTAGATGCCTGGGCCGGTTCTCTGACGTATACCTTCCAGCTCTATTTCGATTTTTCGGGCTACACGGACATGGCCCTGGGCGTCGCCAGGCTCTTCGGCATCTACCTGCCGCTCAATTTCAACTCGCCCTATAAGGCGGTAAACGTGATCGACTTCTGGAAACGCTGGCACATAAGCCTATCCCGCTTCCTGCGCGATTACTTGTATATTGCTCTGGGCGGCAACCGCAAGGGCAAGGCCAGACGCTATGTCAACATCATGATTACCATGCTGCTCTGCGGCCTGTGGCATGGCGCCAACTGGACCTTTGTGCTCTGGGGCGCTTTGCATGGCATCTTTCTCGTCGTCAATCATGCCTGGCGCGCCGTCAAGCTGTCCGTCGGGATCACGGCCGACCACTGGTGGAGCCGTATCCTGGCGCAGGGCGTCACCTTCATCGCCGTGGCGGCGGCCTGGGTGCTTTTCAGGGCCGAAAGCTTGAGCGGGGCCTGCAACCTGTTGTATGCCATGACCGGCCTGACGGGTTTTGCGCCGCATGCCGATTTCACACCCCTTGCTCTGGTGGAGTTACTGCTGGGCTTAAGCATTATCGTTTTTCTCCTGCCCAACACGATCGAGATCGTCGATCCGAAGGGCTATAATCTGCCTGAACCTGGGTGGTGCCCGATCAAGCCCTTGCGGCGGATCCGTTGGCAGCCAAGCCTGGTCTGGATGGCGTTCGCGGCCGTGTGCGCCTTGAGCGCCATCTACAACCTCTCGGAAATCAGAGAGTTCATCTATTCCGGATTCTAACCATGAAACGTATGTCCCATGCCTCATATGCCGCTTTTCTCCTGCTCTTGATCGTCTTGGTTATGGGCTTCTCCGGGGCGTATGTGGCGATCTGTGATCCCTACTGGTTCTGGCGCCAGGAGCCCCCCTGGTACCGGCAGTGGCAGGGGCATAACCGCGTGCTGGATACGAGGCAGCGCTTCGCAAAGGCAATTCAACTAGTCGTCAGACGGCCGCAGGTCATCATTATCGGCACATCGCGGGTTTACCGGGGCATCAATACCGAGGGCCACAGCGCACCGGTCTGGTACAATGCCGGCATATCAAGCTTGCGTATTCGCGAGGCGGACGCCTATATCAGGCATGCGCTCAACTGGACGCCGGCAACCAGAATCGTCTTGGGTATGGATTACTTCATGTTTGACTCGCAGACGACCTTCCAGCCGGGTTTTGATGATGACCTGCGGGGCAGGGGCTTCATGATCAAGGCCGTGCCCGTATCCCTTTTCACCAAGATGGCCTTCATGGATGCCAGACACGCTCGCGAGGGCAAGGGAAGGAATGACGGCTACTGGACCTATAGCGGGTTCAAGATCACCAATCCGCGTTCGCACGAGATCGTGGAGCGCGGCCTGGAAAGGTTCAACAGCAAGCGCACCGTAGTGACGCCGGCCGAATATGAAGTATTTTCCGGACTCCTGGATTATGCCGCCCGCCATGGGGTGCGCATGGTTATCTTTCTCTCACCCATTAACAGTCGACAGGTCGACGGGATGAAGGCCGATGGAGAATACGACGCGTTCATGGCCTGGCGGGCGCATGTCAGCGCCATCGTAAAAGACAAGGGCATTGAATTCCATGATTTATCTCTGAACAATCCCTTTTACCATGATCGGATCACCTCGGGATCCACGCCATACTGGATAGATGCCTCGCACTATTCGCCCGTGGTGGGGGAGTGGATACTCCAATCGATCGGTCTTGAATAACAGCGCTTTGATACTGGGCGGAACGCGACTGAGCCGGCTCAGGGACGGAAATAACGCACGATGGTCAATCAGGGAATGTTCTTCCAGCCTGAGGCGAGAGGCCTTCCGAACAGACGGATTGCCATAGGGGGCCGGATTTGTCCGCCGTTAATCCCTGGGTTTCTATGATACGGCAGATATCGGTCAGGGGATCGCTGGTCCTGATGCGCATCGCGATATTTCTGCATTGCGCATGGACCTCGTTGGCATGCAGGAGATAATCGAGCTTGTCGGCCAGGGAAGCGGCTGTGCAGGTCCGGGAGCTGATCACGTCGCCGATGCCTAAGGCCTTCATGCGGGTGCCGTTGTCATATTGATCGATGCCCCAGGGGGCGATAAGCTGCGGAATACCGGCCCGCATAGCCTGCGCCATGGTGCCGATGCCGCCGTGATGGACCAGGACCGACGCCCGGGGAAATACACGGCTGAACGGCGCATATTCAATAAAACGGATGTGGGGCGGGAGATCAGGGGGCAACTGCTCCTTGAATCTGGTTATGAAAATGGCGCGTTTGCCCAGGGAGGTTGTAGCTTGTACGGCCTTGGAAAAGAAGTCCGTGAATCTTTTGTAGGGCGTACCGGGGGTGAAGATGATCGGCGGCTCTCCCAGGTCCAGAAATTCTTCAAGCCCGGAAGGCAGGTCCGTATGCGCCGTGGCGCCCTCGTCGAAAAGCGGAAAACCGGTCAGTTCGGTATTGGCGGGCCAATCAGGCTGAGGTTTTGCAAACCAGTCCGGGAAGAGGCCGATAACCTTCTGTGGGGAATTCATCCATTGGATGATTCCGCGTGGTTGGGACGGTAAGCCCAGTTCCTTGCGATAGGACTGCAAGAGAAGCATCAAAAGGATATCATAGAGCAGGCGCACGAGCCCCATCATGCCACTGTATACCCAGCGCGGCCACCACTTTATCGTAATGGAATTTCCCAGGCAACGGAATCCATGTTCCGAAGATGGTCATTAATCTTCTAGGCATGACGGTCCATGGCTTCGACCATATTCCACATGCCATGCCATGCGGGACCTTATCCTTAGTTACCTGAAATGCATAGTCCGGTGGTCATCGCCCTGAAGGCGGCTTCGCGCCCATGACTCGGGTAATCTCTCAGGGCAGGGCATCCGATAAGGTGGGAGATGCTTTTCTATAAGGACTATCCCATGGAGTTTCTGCAAGTGGATCAGGAATCTCCCTGCACCCTCTACGTACGGCAAGGCGAGAATCTCATCATGCTGGTGCCGAAAGAGGCTCCGTTCACCGTGCAGCACATCGATTTCCTGCGCGAGCGGGGTATCGATAAGATCTACGTGCACACCCGCGAACGCAAGGCCATGGAGCACTATGCGGCTCGGCATCTGGATAAGATCATTTGCGACCAGAGTGTGCCGTCCAAGCTCAAGGCCGAGATCTTCTATTCCACTTCAAGTTATACCATGGAACAGGCGTTGGAGGATCCGCGGGCCGAGACCATCGGCGATATGAAGAAGACCATCAAGGGCATGCTCAACCACATCATCAATAACAAGGTGGTGCTCTCAGATCTATTTACCATAACGTCCCACGACTACTATACCTACCACCATTGTCTGAATGTCGGCATATTCGCCACGGCTCTGGCCTATAAATTTTACGGCGATAAAGATCCCAACAACAACATCGAACGCTTGAGCTATGGATTTTTCCTGCACGATATCGGTAAATCAAAGGTTCCCAAGGAGATCCTGACCAAGCCGGATAAACTCAGCGCCGAAGAATGGCAGATCATGAAGCAGCACCCTCAATGGGGCTACAATCTCCTGATGCAGACCGGACATCTTACGGATGAGGCCGCCTATATCGCCCTGGAGCACCATGAACAGATCAATGGCTCCGGCTATCCCAACGGCATCAAAGGCAATATGATTCATCCCTGCGCCCGCATCTGCGCCATTGTCGACATGTTCGACGCCCTGACCACCGATCGGCCCTACAAGCCTGCGCTCAAACCGTTCGACGCCCTGCGCTACATGCAGCAGCATCTCATCTATGGATTCGACCCATCCTACCTGGAGACCTTTGTCCATCTCCTGGCGCCAAAGTAGGCCGCTTGACGACCGTATTGACACCGGGCCTCAACCATCTATATAAGACGGGATATAATAAGGAGGTACGGTTATGATATCCATGTTGCGCAATCGGAGGCTCGGCTTTATCATAACGGTTTGGATGACGCTCTTTTTCACTTCCCCGGCCTTGGCTGCCATGATCCCGTCCCAGGGCTCATCCGCACCGAGTCTGTCGCAGGATATAACCACTATCCAGACCGCGCTGGAAAACAAACTCGTGCAGGAAAAGCTCCTGGCCTACGGTCTATCGGCCGACGAGGTCAAGGCCAAGCTGGCCTCCCTGTCGCCTTCTCAGATCCATGTCCTGGCCCAGGCCTCGAACGATGTGCTCGCCGGCGGAGACGGAATCGGCTTGGTGATCGGGGTGCTGATCATCATCATCCTGGTCATCATTATTCTCAAGCTCCTGAACAAGGAAATCATCATCAGATAGTGAAAGGCCGTTAGTGAGAGTTCTGGTGCTCCTGATCGGCTTGCTGGCAGCTCCATTGCAGGCCGCCGAGATAGACGGCGTACCCTTTATCCGCCAGGGCCCAGGCACCTGCGGCCCGGCGGCGCTGGCCAGCGTGATGGCCTATTACGGCGTACCCGTCGACCTTGGGACCATTGCCAAGGCAACCTATACGCCGGAGGTCAACGGCGCCATCTTTTCCGATCTCGACAACTTCGCCCGCGTACGGGGCTTTCACACCGAGTTCAAACAGGGCGACCCGGCCGCGATCAAGGACGCTATCGAGCGGCGCCGACCGGTCATTGTCCTGGTCGACTTAGGAATCTGGGTCGTATCCCGGCCCCACTATCTGGTCGTCACCGCCTACGATCAGAACGGTTTCACGGCCCATAGCGGTTACCGGGCCGCGGAGTATTTTTCCTTTCAAAGATTTGAACGCCTATGGAAGCGCAAAGGCTCCACCTATTTGATCGTCTGGCCGTCCGAAGCCTTGCAGCAGGATTGATCCTGCTCTGCGTCGGTTGCGCCTTGCCCAAAGTGGTGGTCTTGCACGACCCGCTCACGGCCGCCGAGCACAACGATCTCGGCTTGGCCTATGAACGTCAGGGACTTTACGACCTGGCCGCCAAGGAATATACTAAAGCCGTCAAGAGAGACATGCGCTGGGCCACGCCGCGCTTCAACCTCGGGAACCTGGCCTACCGGCAGGGTGATCTCAAGGGGGCGGAGAGGCACTACCGTACGGCCCTTGAACGCGAGGCCCATAACGCGGATATCATGAACAATCTGGCCAATGTGCTGGTCGACCAGGGGCGCAGGGCTGAGGCTCTTGTCATGATCGAGCGCGCCCTGGCCGTGAAAAGCGAGCCGGCCTATCTCGATACGTATCGGAAGATTACAACCCCCCCCTTGCCTTGAAGCCGCCCAATGCGTTATAGCTGCATCCATGGATCGAAATATCGCAGTCTTGCTTTTCGTTGCGCTCCTGGCGGCCGGGTGCGCCGGGATCCAGGTCCCCACCGAAGGTGTCTTCCCCTGCCGCATGCAGTTTGAGGGTCGGGTCGAAACAAGGGGCCAGGAAATCCCGGTTACGGGAGCAGCTTCTCTGAGTTCGACGAGCGCCGGTCTGGCCCAGATCTATGGTCCGCTTGGCCTGGCGGCGTTCACCGCCCAGATGCAGGACGGACAGGTTACGGTTATGGATATGTGGGGCCGGGCTCTCAAAACCTACGACATCCCGCTCAAGGAATGCATCGGACTCCTGGCCGGAGTTCCGCTTGAAGCGCCGTACCTGTACCGCAGGCGCGTGGAGAACGGTTTTCAGATCGTATATGTCTGGGGAGAGGTGTTGCTTGATAATGCCTACCTGCCGCGCGAGATGCATGTGAATACCGGGAAAGGACTCCATCTGTATTTCATGCCGTCCGCACAGGGTATTCACTTGCTGATGGAACGTGGTTCTGATAAGCTCGACCTCCAAATCCAGATTCTCGAAGGCGGGAGATGGCGGCATGCTCAGGATAACTTGTAAGCTTTGCGGTACGCAGATTACGTGGGACGATTACAAGCCCGCGGATATAAAATGCCCGCGCTGCGGCGAGAAACTCAACGTACATGCCTCGCTCAAAGACAACATCGAGTACCGCGAGCGGGTAGAGGCCGCCCGATACAAGCGCTGCCCGTCCTGTAAGGAGATCGTCAGCCGCCTGTGGTTTGTCCGCTGTCCCGGTTGTCGGCGCTGGATCTTCGGCCGTCGCGCCATCAACGGCAAATGGTTTGCCGTCATTGCCCTGGTGATCGCCTACCTTGCCATCAGCACCATGTACTTCATGTATTTCTATTAAAAACAGGTTGCGGAGCGTGATCCTTGGCCGTCAGCCCGGAAAAGATCAAGGCCCTCGAAGAGCGCTTCATGGCCTTAGGGATCACGGAAAAGGATATCCTAGAGAAGTTCGTGCGCTCTCAAGGACATGGGGGACAGAAGCTCAACAAGACCTCCTCCTGTGTCTACTTACGGCATATTCCCACCGGGATCGAGGTGAAGTGCCAGCAGGAACGCTCGCAGGCCTTGAACCGTTTCCTGGCGCGGCGTCTTCTGGCCGACAAGATTGAGGAGCAGCGCTCCGGAGGGAAAAGTCGGGAGCATGAACGGGTGCGCAAGCAGAAACTCAAGCGCGCCAAACGCGCCCGCGCCAAAAGTCTATCCGAAACCGGAGCAACCTTTCCGGACACCCACTAGGATCGGGCGTCATGAACCATGCCGTGCGTTTCGTCATTTTCCAACTGGTGATTATCGCTCCCTTCGGGCTGGGGTATTTCACCAAGCAGCGTTATGCCCGTCCCGAGACCGTCACCAAGGGGATCATCCGAGCGAACCTGACGGTAGTCGAACCGCTGATCGTGTTCTGGAGCATCTGGGGTCTGGAGATGAGCATGGAGCTTTGGTTCCTGCCGTTGGCGGGCCTGCTGATGGTCTTGGCCGGGTTGTCCATCGGCGCTGTTCTGGCGCGTATCATGAGGCTCAAAGAACGCTCGCGCGCCACCTTCATCATCAGCTCATCCCTGGCCAACCACGGGTTCACCATGGGAGGGTTCCTGTGCTATCTCTTCCTCGGTGAGCGGGGATTGGCGCTCTCGTTCATCTTCATCTCCTATTTCATGCCCTTCATCTTCCTGGTGATCTTTCCCTATGCGCGGCTGGTGCAGACCGGTGCCCGTTCGCGCCCGACGTTCATCAGGGATTTTGTCTTGAATCCCCAGAACATGCCGCTCTATGCCTTGACGGCCGCCATAATCTTGAGAATGCTCGGATTAGTCCGCCCTGCCGTATTTTTCCCCATCGACATCCTCCTGATGATCTCGATCAGCCTGTATTACTTCACGCTGGGCGTCAATTTCACCATCCGGGATCTGTGGGCCTTCAACCGGGACAACGTTCTCTTATGTCTGGTGCGGTTTCTGATGGTGCCGGCCCTGGCTGTGATCGTGCTGGCCAGTACTCCGCTCGATGCCGGCATCGAGACGGTCATCCTGATCGAGGCCTTCATGCCGGCCGCAGTCTATTCGGTGGTGGCCGCGGTCCTTTTCGACCTTGACGCCAAGCGCGCCTCCAGCCTGTTCGTCTTCAATACGGTCGTATTCCTGGGGTGCGTGCTGCCTGCCTTGCTGCTTTTCAGAACGGCGCTTCTGCGCTACATTGCCTAAAGGTGAAAGATGCAAAAAACACGTGTGGAAGGCATCCTGTTCGATTTCGGCGGCGTGCTGGCCAGTGAAGGTTACCGCCATGGCCTGCATTCAATAGCGCGCGCCAACGCCCTGGAACCGGACGCGTTTGAGAAGACCGCCGAGACCCAGATCTTCTTAAGCGGCTACCTGACCGGCCGGGCGGATGAAACGGCCTATTGGCGGATACTGCGTGAACTGACCGGAATTAGGGGCAGCGATTCTGAGTTGCGCAACGTTATCCTGGAGCACTTCAGCTTGAGGGCTTGGATGTTCGATCTCATCCGGGAGCTGCGCGGTCATGTCAAGCTGGCCATCCTGAGCGACCAGACCGACTGGCTGGACGAGTTGGATGCCAAGTGGAATTTTTATCAATATTTTGATTATATCTTCAATAGCTTTCATACCGGCAAGAGCAAGCTTGACCCGTCCGTGTTCGACGATGTGCTCGGCGTCATGGATATACCCGCCGGAAGAGCTCTGTTCGTGGATGACCGTATCGGCAATATCGAACGCGCCGCCTCCCGAGGGTTGCTCACGCTCCACTACACAGGCAAGGATGACTTCCTGGAGAACTTTGCCCGCTTCGTCAAGCCTTAGAGCGAACTCACGGCCGCTTGCATTTGATGCTCCCAAGGCATATCTATTTCACATTACTGATCCGTATCCCTTGACTTATTTCAAAGTCGTATAGTAGAAGGTTGTCTCTGTGGAGGTGCTGGAATGAAGTTGACGTACAAGCAGGCGGGGGTAGACATCGACAAGCAGAACCGATTCATCGATGACATTAAGCCCATGATCAAATCTACGTTCGGTCCCGAGGTCCTGGGAGGGATCGGTGGATTCGCGGGGCTCTTCCGTTTCGATGCGCGCAATTTCAAGGATCCCATCCTGGTCTCTTCCACCGACGGCGTCGGCACCAAGCTGAAGGTCGCTGCCATGGCCGATAAGCATGACGGCGTCGGCATCGATCTGGTCGCCATGGTGGTCAACGACCTGATCGTCGAAGGCGCTCACCCGCTCTTTTTCCTGGACTATCTCGCCACCGGCAAGCTCAATCCCCACAAGGCCAAGAGCATCATTGCCAGCATTGCCAGCGGCTGCAAGGAGGCCGGTTGCGCTCTGATCGGCGGCGAGACGGCCGAGATGCCCGGCTTTTATCAGGATGACGAGTACGATCTGGCCGGCTTCGGTGTCGGAGTGGTCGATGCGGACAACCACATCGACGGCGCCCGCATCGCCCGCAACGACGTGATCATCGGCATCAACTCCTCGGGTCTGCACAGCAACGGCTTTTCCCTGGTGCGCAAGGTGTTCTTCGACAAAGCCCACATGGATCTCGATGCCTACGTGGATGAGCTCGGCAAACCGCTGGGAGAGGAGCTGCTGACCCCTACGCGTATCTATGCCAAGAGCATCCTGAACCTGCTGCGCGACTTCAAGATCAAGGGCATCGCCCATATCACCGGCGGCGGATTCCTGGACAATATCCCGCGCATCCTGCCCGATCGGGTCTGCGCCACCATCGATCGCTCGGCCTGGGAGATACCGCCCATCTTCCGGATCATCCAGTCGCTGGGGGGCATTGAAGAACAGGAGATGTTCAGAACCTTCAACATGGGCATCGGCATGATCCTCTTCGTGGCGCCCGCCGAGGCGGACGAAGTGCTTCTGAGGCTTAAAGGGCTCAAGGAAACCGCCCGCATCATCGGCACGATCGACCAGCGCGCCGAAGGCGGCCAACCCGTCATCATCACGGAGTAGGTGTATTTTGGTACGCTTGGGAGTTCTGGTCTCAGGCAGCGGCACCAACCTGCAATCGATCCTGGACGCCTGCGCCGACGGAGCAATCGAGGCGCGTGTGGCCGTGGTGATCAGCAATGTCGCATCAGCCTATGCCCTTGACAGGGCGCATAGTGCCGGCGTGCCTACCCGCATCGTGTCGCATAAGGATTATCCCGACCGGGACGCGTTCGATACCGAGCTTGTGCGCGTCCTTAAGGAACACGAGGTCGAGCTCGTCTGTCTGGCGGGTTTCATGCGCATCCTCACCCAGGATTTCATCCGCGCTTACCCGGGACGCATCATGAACATCCACCCTGCATTGCTGCCGTCTTTTCCGGGCCTCGATGTACGGCAATCAGCCATCGATCATGGCGTGCGTTTCTCGGGTTGTACCGTGCATTTCGTGGACGAGGGCGTGGATACCGGCCCGATCATTATCCAGGCGGTCGTGCCGGTCTATCCCGACGACACCGAAGAGCGTCTCAAAGACCGCATCTTGAAACGCGAACATCAGATCTACCCAAAAGCCATTCAATTATACGCCCAGGGCCGACTGAGCATATCCGGCCGCAGGGTTCTCATACACGATCATCACCACGATGAGGCCGCTTACCTGATCAATCCATCCCTGAATACCTGACCCGAAACGGCCCTTAAAGAAGCACGCCGCGCATCACCGTACGGGCGTATAGATCCCAGATCCGGAGGTGTGTGCATGCACAGAAACGGGGTGACGCTTACCGAGCTCATGATTACCGTAACACTTATCGGGATCTTGGCCGGCATTGCCGTGCCGGGATTCCATGCCTATGCCGCCCGGTCAAAACTGCGGCAGCAGACCGATCTCATGGTCGGCTTCATCACCCGGGCGCGTATCAAATCCATGCAGGAGGCGCCCTGGCGCGTGATCTTCGATCCCGGCGCGCGCAGCTACTATGCCTACTGTGACCGTAACGCCAACGGGCGTCAGGACAGCGGTGAAGAGGTGCAGGGGGTCTACAAGCTCGGCGCCGGGGTGGATTTCGGAACGGTGGCATCCCGCGGTCCCAACAACACCGCCATCCCCGAGGATGGCGTCAGTTTTCAGGACAACCGCATCGTTTTCAATCGCATGGGCGGATGCAATGCCGGTTCGCTCTATCTGTCATCGTCATCCGGGTCGGCCGCCATCCGGGTCATGCCGGCCTCGGGCGCGGTTACCATCTGGCGCTACAGTAACCGGTGGGTGTCGCAATGAAACGCGGTTTCGGGTTGGTCGAGGTCATGGTGGCCCTGGCGATCATCGCCATTGTCTTATGCGCCGCCACCCGTATCTATGTGGTATCCACCAGGACCGGCGCTTATGCCGACAGCCTCACCTATGCCGCTTCCCTGGCGCATAGCCGCCTGCAGATGCTCAAGGCCGCGGCCTTCGATGACCCCGCGCTCGGGCCGGGGTGGCATACGGATGCAGACAATCCCACCCAGGTGGCCGGACGGCAGTATTATCTTGCCTGGTCGGTCAGCGTGCGGGGCAAAGGTAAGGGCGTTACCGTGTACGCCGCGTGGAACGATCGCGGTGAGGCGGGAAATTTCGCCTCGGCCGACGCTCTTTTCGACAGTGGATGCGGGTATACACAAGCACGTGGCTATATCGAAGCCTTGGAATGATCGTAAAAAACACAACCCTTCTAGCGCGCGGCCGTGCGCGGAATAGGGGGCTTACATCACTTCCTGCTCGGTCTGGGCCACGGCCGCATCGATCTGGGCCTGGAGCTCCGAGGGTAGGCCGGGGATCTCCACGCTCATGAACCCGCGCACGATGGTCGCGGTGGCCTCGTCCTCGGACAGGCCTCGGGACATGAGGTAGAGGATCTCTTCCTGGTTGATCTTCCCCACGGCGGCCTCATGCGACATCTCAACGCCCTCGGCCTTGCCCCAGAGCTCGGGGATAGCCAGGATATCGCCACCCTTCAAGATCAGGCCGCGGCATTCCAGGTGGGCCTTGACCCCCGGCACGTCGCCTGCCAGATGCCCGCGGTTGATGATGGTGCCGCCGTTGCTGATGGCGCGGGCGATGATCTCGGCGCGCGTCTCAGGGGCGCTTAAGAGGATGCGGCCGCCCACGTCCAGTTCGCTGCCCGGGTGTCCGATCAGGAGGCTGTAGAAGCGCGCCACCGCGCCCCGGCCGACCAAGCGGGTGGTTGGGTACATCTGCAGGGATTTCAGCGGTTTCATGCAGATATAGTTGTTGAGGAACAGGCCGCCTTCCTCGACCACGCCCACCGAGCGGGGGCGCACCATCATGCCCTCGGCCCAGTGGTGGATCATGGTGAAGCTCAGCTTGGCGTTCTTCTTGACGTAGAATTCGGAAATGCCCACATGCAGGCCCTTGTTGACGTGCGCGCCCGAGACGCAGCCGGTGATGACGTGCAGCTCGGAGTCCTCGGAGGCGATGATCAGGTTGTGCACGTTCTGGCTCAAGGCATCCTGATGCAGGTACAGGCAGGCCTGGACCGGGAAGGTCACCTTGGCGCCGGGCAACGTGCGGATGACATAGCCGTTATGCAGGTCGGTATGGGCCTTGGCCGTAAACTTGTCCTGGTCGACCGGGACAAGCTTCCAGTAATATTCGTTCACCCAGTCCTGCTTGAGGGCCTCCTTGATGGGCATGACCTCCAGTCCGTCCATGAGGGAGGTGGCGTAGACGGCGGTGGTGTCCTTCTGTACGAATGAGCCGGAACGGCCTTCCTCGCTGGCGTCCACCCCGGCTTTGAGCATGAGTTCTTTATCCTCTTGAGGCAACTCATCGAGCTTTTCCACCGGGAGGTGGCATTCGCCTTCCACACAGTAGGTTTCCAGGTCGATGTCAGGACCCAGCGCCGCTTTTTTTTCCTTGGCCTCTCTGGCCTTGTCGTCAAAGTCTGCCATGTGATCTGCTCCTCAAAGGGTACGCTTATAGCGAGTTTTGAATTTCAGTCAGAGGGGTCTGCAGCTGGCCGCAGCATTTGATGCATTCCTGATAGCCGGCATGGCTGATGGTCTGGAAGATCTCCTGCGGATTGCCGCGACAGGCCATGACGCCGTCGTAGAGCACCTGGCCCTTATCGGCCGGGACGTAATTGAGGATATAACCCGTATGCGTGATGATGAGGCCCATTTTATTGCGACTGCGATGGGCCTGTTTTTGGGTTTTCTCGGTATGGGCCAGGAAGTTGCGTTGCAGGAGCCCGGCAATGGAGTTGCCGATGAGGGTGATGTTTTCCAGGTCTACCCCGGATTCCGGTTCGTCGAAGAGCATTAGGTCCGGGTCCTGGGCCATGAGCTGCAGCAATTCCGAGCGCTTGATCTCGCCGCCCGAGAAGCCGGCGTTGATATCGCGGGAAAGGAAATCGGTGAAGTTGACCTCGGCCGCCAAGTCTTCAACCACTTTGGATTTGCTGCTGTCGCAGATGCGCACCATGTCGCGCGTCTTGAGCCCGTGGATGGTGGGCGGGCGCTGATAGGACATGCCGATGCCGAGTTTAGCGCGTTCGTTGACCGGCATGTGGGTGATGTCCTGACCCTTGAAGGAGATCTTGCCTGACATGACCTGGTACTGCGGATAGCCCATGATGGTCATGAGCAGCGAGGTCTTGCCGGAACCATTCGGGCCGAAGAGGATATGGACCTCGCCGGGTTTAATTTCCAGATCGACGTGCTTGAGAATCTCTTTCTCGCCCAGCCTGACCTGTAGTCCTTCTATTTTGAGCATGCCTCACTCCTGCCATCGGATTTTGCCTCAAAAGCATGGTGTTACCATTCATCATACTAGGATGCTTTGGCGCGGAAATCAAGCTTAAGGCACACGGGGCGGAGTATTTTTCCCGTGGCGAAAAATGCATAATTTGTGTATCATATAAAGCAAGGCGAACGAGGAGGAATATATGTATAAAATCGATCTATTGAACAACATTTCGGAAAAGGGGCTTTCCATCTTCACGGAAAACTATGAGTATCGTGCCGACATTCCTGAGCCGGACGGAATCCTGGTCCGCAGCAAGGAGATGAAGGAGATGACCTTGCCCTCGAGCGTGAAAGCCATCGCGCGCGCCGGGGCCGGTGTAAACAACATCCCCATCGACAAGTGCTCCGATAAAGGCATCGTAGTGTTCAATACGCCCGGCGCCAATGCCAATGGGGTCAAGGAACTGGTGGTGCTGGGGCTATTGCTGTCCGCACGGAAGGTCACGGATGGGATCGTGTGGACCAAAGGGCTGGTCGGCGAAGGCGACAAGGTGCCTGATCTGATCGAAAAGGGCAAGGCGAAGTTCGGCGGCACGGAAATTATGGGCAAGAAGATCGGCGTTATCGGTCTGGGAGCGATCGGCATCATGGTGGCCAACACCGCCGAGGCACTGGGCATGGAGATCTGGGGTTATGACCCCTATTTATCGATCGACGCCGCCCTGCGCTTGTCGCGCAATATCAAGCGGTCGGCGAGTCTGGACCGCCTGCTGGCGGAGTGTGATTACCTGTCGGTGCATGTCCCCCTGAATAAGGAAACGCGGGGTTTCATCAACGCCGAAAAATTCGCGGTCATGAAGAAGGGCGCCAAGCTTCTGAACTTCGCCCGCCGGGAACTGGTGAACACCGCCGATCTGCAGAAAGCCATCGCCGATGGTATTGTGAGCTGTTATGTGACCGACTTCCCGGATGAAGAGCTCATCAAGACGGATAAGTGCATCGCCATCCCGCATCTGGGGGCTTCAACCGAGGAGTCTGAAGAAAACTGCGCCATGATGGCGGTTATGCAGCTCATGGAATTCCTTGAAAACGGAAACATCAAGAACTCGGTTAATTTCCCGGAAACTGCTCTTGATCGCTCAGGCAACCAGAGGTTGACCATCGCCAACCAAAACCTGCCGGGCATGATCGAGAAGATCACGCACCTGCTGGCCGACAGCAAGATCAATATCGCCGACATGCTCAACAAGAGCAAAGGCAACGTGGCCTACAACATCATTGATGTGGACGGCGAGATCAGCAAGGATATGATCCAGAAGATCGGATCGATCGAGGGTGTCATCGCGGTCAGGGTGCTGTAGCAAGCCGACCGCGGTCACGTTCGTTTCCAAAAGCGGGGTATCCGGTATAGACAGCCGGTTATCCCGCTTATTATCTATAATAGCCTCCTCACGCACGGCAGGACCTACCGGCCGTTATCATCGTAACACGCATCCAACCAAATAGGGCTTGACAGCCGGCAGTTCTAAAATTATACGAATGTACGAATATCGTATAAAAACTATTGGCAGGTTGGATATGAAAAAAGAAAAGGTTGATTCGATTCTCTTTACCGCCCGTCAGATGTTCATACGCTACGGCATCCAAAAGACCAGTCTGGAAGAGATCGCGCGGATTTCGCGGGTAGCCAAGGCCACGATCTACAACTACTTCGGCAACAAGGACCAGGTCTTCATGGAAGTGCTGAATCGGGAAGTGGCGGATATGTCGGCGCGCATCCATGAGGCGGTGGAACAGGTGATGTCGCCCATGGAAAAGCTGCGTGCCTTCATCTTCACCACCTTCGGCGTGGTAAAAGACAGCGCCGATATCTTGAATCTCCATTCCGGGATCATTGAGCGTCTGATGCCCAAGTCACGCAGCATACACAAGCTCTTGTTCAGCAAGCAGACCGCGACCCTACAGGCTATCCTGAAAGAGGGCGTGAAGATGGGCATCTTCATAAAAGACGATCTGCAAACCGCCCGCTCCATCCTCTATGCGCTACGCGGCATTGAGATCACTTGGCTGTTGAACAAGGATACGGCCGAGATAGAACGGGATCTCGAAGGCCTTTACAACCTTATCTGCGGCGGGATCTTACGGGAAAAGGAAAGCACCTGTGCGTGACCTCTCCGTCTATCTCTATCTTTTCACGCTGTTCTCCCTGGCAGGTTGGTGCCTGGAGGTACTCTATCGTTCGCTGCACGCCGGCAGATTCATCAATCCCGGTTTTTCCAAAGGGCCCTACCTACCGCTCTACGGTGTGGCGGCCGTAGTCCTGACGCTGTGCATCGATGCCATGCCCGGCGGAATACACCCCAAGGCCCTGGAGCTCTTTGCCAGAGTCCTGCTTTTTGCAATCGTCACCACCGGTATCGAGCTGCTGACCGGTCTTGTGTTTGGAAGGTTGCTCGGACAGCCGCTCTGGGATTATTCCGGCGAGACCTTATGCCTTAAGGGTTGCGTGTGTCTCAAATATTCCGTTTTTTGGATTGTGCTGGCCTTTGGTTTCGAGTATCTGCTCCTGCCCGCAGCAATCGCCCTTTATGGCATCCTCGACCCGGCCAAGGCGACCGTTTTTTGCGGCGCCGTATGCGCTCTGATCTCCATCGACTTTATCCGGCACTTCTCCGTAAGCGTGCAGAAACGCCTCAAGCAGGATGCCGCACGCAGGGACATCGACTGGCTCGAATTCAACCAGGTCTTGCAGCCCCTGCTGGAAATCCAGGAGGTCAAGCAACTGGCCGACTACAAGCATCATTGGAACAAGAACCGGCTGGAGCATTCCCTGGAGGTGGCGTGGCACGGGTATTACTTAAGCAAAAAAATCGGGCTGGATTACACCGCGGCGGCGCGCGCTGGTCTGTTGCACGACCTGTTCTTTTATGACTGGTTGACCGAAGGTCCACGCCTGCACGGTTTCAGACATCCGCGCATCTCACTGGCCAATGCCCGGCGAATCACCACCTTAAACGCCAAGGAGCGCGATATCATCAAGAAGCATATGTGGCCGCTCACATTAACCCCGCCGCGCTACCCGGAGTCCTGGATTGTGTGCATGGCCGATACCTATTGCGGTATCAAGGACTATGTCGTGTTAGCGAGGAAGCTCAATGAAGGCTAGCTTCAAGGTCGGGATCGATATCGGCTCTACCACCGTGAAGGTGGTGATCTGTGACGCGCGAGGCTCGATCGTATTCTCCCGCTATGGCCGGCATTATGCGCGCACCCTTGAATCCATAAAGGACATGCTGGAAGAAGCCTATCGCGCATTGGGCACTATAGATATGGATGTGGCCGTTACCGGCTCGGCGGGCTTAGGCTTGGCCGAGAGCAGCGGATTGCCGTTCATCCAGGAGGTGGTGGCCTCGGCAAGGCTTATCAGAATGCGCTGGCCCCAGGTCAAGACCTTGATCGAGATCGGCGGGGAGGATTCCAAGGTCGTGTTCTTTGATGAACGCTTCCACCCCGACATGCGTATGAACGGTAGCTGCGCCGGCGGCACCGGGGCCTTCATCGACCAGATGGCCACCTTGCTGGGTGTTTCGACCTGCGAGTTCGATACCCTGGCGGCAGCCAGCACCGCGCGCCACACCATTGCCTCGCGCTGCGGGGTCTTCGCCAAGACCGATGTCCAATCCCTCTTGAGCAATCATGTGCCCCGGGAAGATATCGCCGCTGCGGTATTTCATGCCGTGGCCCTGCAGGTGTCGGCCACCCTGCTCAGGGGTGCCCGGGTAAGGGAAAAGGTACTCTTTGCCGGAGGGCCGCTACACTTCTTCCCGCAACTCAGGCACGCCTTTGTGAATGTTCTGGGGCTTGATGATGACAACGCTATTGTGCAAGCCGACCACCCGGAGTTGATCGCCGCTCTTGGGGCGGCCCTCTGTCATGGGGAAAGCACCTGCATCGTCGACATCAAGGGGCTGATCGACGGATTGGATGCAGGCACCCAGGCGGTTGAAAAAACTGAGAAGCTGCCGGCGCTCTTTGCATCTGAGGATGAGTTTTGCGCCTGGCAGGCCAGGCACGACCGGCATGTCGTAGCGCGGGCCGATGTGGGCGATATCGGAGGCCAAAACTGTTTTCTGGGGATCGATTCCGGTTCCACGACCACCAAGATCGTGCTCATGGACGATTCCGGCCGGGTCGTGCTCACCCATTACGGACCCAACCATGGCGACCCCATCGAGGCCGCCAGGGAAGGTCTGAATGCCGTCGGCCTTCAGTTGGCGCGCTCCGGCATTGCCGTCACGATCGCCGGGACGGCCGTCACCGGGTATGGCGAAGACCTGATCAAGGCCGCCTTTGGACTCGATGAGGGTGTAGTGGAAACCGTGGCCCATTTCCGGGCGGCGCGGACCTTCGACCCCGACGTTTCTTTTATCCTGGACATCGGCGGTCAGGATATGAAGGCTATTTTCATCGCCGAGCAGGCGATCAGCGACATCCAGATCAACGAGGCCTGCTCATCGGGGTGCGGTTCGTTCATGGAGACTTTAGCCCGTTCCTTGAACTACACGATTGACGAGTTCGCCACAATGGCCCGTCATAGCCGGGCGCCCTTTGACCTGGGTACGCGCTGCACGGTGTTCATGAACTCCAAGATCAAGCAGGCGCAGCGGGAAGGGGCCTTGTTGGCCGATATCGCGGCCGGATTGGCCTACGCGGTGGTCAAGAACTCGCTCCATAAGGTGCTGAAACTGACCGATGCATCCGTGCTGGGCGATCACATCGTGGTGCAGGGCGGCACGTTTCGTAATCCGGCGGTCTTGAGGGCTTTTGAAATCCTGACCGGGCGCGAGGCCGTCCGTCCGGACATGGCCGAGCTCATGGGGGCCTACGGCGCCGCCATCATCGCCAGGGAAAACCACCACGCACGTCCCGGACAGGCGACGAGTTTCATCGGATTCGAGAGAATATCCCAGCCGCTTTCCGTACGGCGGGAGATGCTGCATTGCCGGGGATGTGAGAATAACTGCCATATCGCCCGCCTTCATTTCTTTGGCGGCCGCGCTTATGTAACGGGCAATCGCTGCGAAAAGTGCTTCAGCAACCGCGGCCGCATCGGCAAGCAAGGCCGGAATCTAGTGGCTGCCAAGGCACGGCTGCTCTTCGACCGACCGCTGAGCCCCGTGGGGGAGCCGAGACTGCGCTTCGGCATACCTCGCGCCCTGAACATGTATGAAAATTTCCCGTTCTGGTGCGCCTATCTGAGAACGTGCGGGTTCGAGGTGGTCCTGTCCTCGCCTTCGCGCACCGAACTCTTCGAGCAGGGCGTAGCGAGCGTCATGTCGGACAACATCTGTTTTCCGGGAAAGTTGGTGCATGGCCATATCCATGACCTGATCGAGAAGGGAGTCGACAGGATCTTCTATCCCAACGTCGTCCATGAACACCAGGAGCATACGAACGCCTGCAACAGTTACAATTGTCCGGTGGTGACCGGGTACCCGGACGTGATCAGATCCGCGATGAACACCGAAAGGTCCAGCGGCATCCCCCTGGATGCGCCGGCCATCAGCTTCAAGGACCCCATCCTCCTGGAACGCCAGCTGGCTCATTTCGTCAAGACCTTCGGGGTCGGACGATCGCGATCCCGCAAGGCTTTCAGGCAGGCGCTTAAGGACCAGGCGCAGTTTAAAGAGCAGCTGCGACAAGAGGCACAGGAACTTATCGCGCATGCCGCCCACTGCCATGAGCCGGTAGTAGCGCTCTGCGGACGGCCCTACCATGTCGACCCTCTCATCAACCATGGCATACCCGAACTCTTGGCCGCTTTCGGCGTACATGTCATCACGGAAGACGCCTTGCCCGAGGCACGGCGCGAGGCGCTTCAACACAGCGGCGTCCTGACCCAATGGGCGTATTCCAACCGCATCATGGCCGCGGCCGAATATGTCGGCCAACAAGAAAATATGCGCATGGTGCAGTTGACCTCGTTCGGCTGCGGTCTGGACGCCGTTTCGATCGACGAAGTCAGGCAGATCCTTAAAAAGCACGGCCGCACCCACATGCTGATCAAGATCGACGAGATCACCAACCTGGGCGCCGTGAAGATACGCGTGCGCTCATTTCTGGAAACCGCTTGGGGGAAAGATGCGGCACCTGCTCGGAATTTCGTTCCCGTCCGGGGGCGGTGTGAATCATGCCAGACAATCCCCGACAAGATCATCATCCCCTGGGTATCGCCCCTCTATTCGCCATTGCTCGAACCACTGTTCACGGCTTACGGCTACCAGGCCGAGGTGCTGCCACCTCCTGACAGGGCCTCCGTGGAAATAGGGCTTAGCTATGTCAACAACGATGTATGCTATCCGGCGGCCATCATTATCGGCGATATCATCAAAGCCTTTCAATCCGGTCGGCATGACCCGCAACACTCAACGATCATTTTATCACAAACCTTCGGTCAGTGCCGGGCTTCCAACTATCTGCCCTTGATGAAAAAGGCCCTTAAGACCGCCGGATACGGTGAGGTGGCGGTAATCTCCATATCATTTTCCAGTGATGGGTTACAACTGGGCCTGCCCGTAAACCAGCGCGAGTTTGTGCGTAAGTTGGCCTTGGGGCTCATCTTCGCCGACGCCCTGGCGCGTCTGTATTATGCCACGGCGGCCCGGGAGAAGCTGAAAGGGCAGGCCTCCAGTCTGCATGCTCATCATCTGGGGCTGATAGCAAGCCAGGCCGCCCAAGGTGATTTTGATGCCCTCCTGCGGCACCTGAAAACGGCCGTGGGCGAATTCAACAAGGTTGAGACGACGTCCGCGTCGCTGCCGGTGGTGGGCGTCGTGGGCGAAATCTATGTGAAGTACAATGCCTTTGCCAACAACCATATCGTTCAGTGGCTGTGGGGGCAGGGCGTGGAGGTGGTGATACCCTCCCTGCTGGGATTCTTCACGCAGTGTTTTGTCAATGATCGTTTCGACCGGCAGGCATATCTGAAAAACTCAGCCAAGGACCTGGTGCTCTACAGCCTGCTGGAATGGTATGTGGGTCGCTTCATCACCCGCGTGGAGGCGTGCATGCGGTCTTTCCGTTTTTATCGCCCGGCGCATGACCTTAAACAGCTTGCGCACAAGACCGGTCGGACGGTCAGCCTTGCCAATCAGGCCGGTGAGGGGTGGCTCCTGACGGCCGAGATGATCGCCCTGTTGGACGAAGGCGTGAACGATATCGTCTGCATGCAGCCCTTTGGATGCCTGGCCAACCATGTCACGGGCAAGGGCGTCTCCCAGGGGCTCAAAGACCTGTATCCCGACGCCAACCTCCTTTTCCTTGACATGGATGCCGGACACAGCGAGGTTAACCTGCTCAATCGGCTGCATTGCATGGTCATGGCGGCCAGGGAAGAACGGGTCATGGCCCTCGGGAATGAGATCTTAGGGTAGCATCTTAGCAAGATGTGGTCTATAATCCGATCATGCTGCCAAGAGGCGATGTTGCATGAGCTCGACATGGATTGAATACCAGGGTCGGAAGATCCTGTATAGCGATTATCGCGGGTTGACGGAAAAACAGATGATCGAGAATGTGGATCTCGGATACAAAATGATGCATGCCTCTCCCGGGGAAGTATTAGCGCTGATCAATATTCAAGGCGAGTTTCCAGTCAAAATCTTTATGGAACATTTTACCTTGTCCGGCAGGGCAAAAGATGCGCAAATGATCACCAAGCTCGCCGCTGTAGGGGTGAAGGCAGGCGTGATGGCGATTTTTTTAGAAGAAATGACAGCCAGCAGAGGTATTGCGGCGCGACTGTTCAATACCGAGCAGGAGGCCAAAGACTGGCTCATCACCTAAGCGCCGATGCGTAGAATGAGGTGCCTGAATGTACCGCATGATCATGATGGCGGCAGTCCTTGGATGTATGCTGTGCGCGTATCAAGCCGTGGCGGCCCAAGGCTCGGAGTATGAGATCAACGCCTGGCAGGATGAAGGTCTTTCCCGCAACCAGGGCTTCATGATCTGCGCGCGCACTGAACAAACTTCCCGACTCAGGCACGCGGTTTTTACACCTGACAAGGTCCGCAGTGATCTGGTGGGCCGAACCGTCGGCCCTGAGACGACCGTCAAGGTGAAGACCGGCGCCGTGTACGGGGACAGCTCCGGATCATCCACGGAAGTATCATCCGCGCATATCTATGTCCCCATACCGATGGACATAGTCTTCGATCAGACCAATATCACGGATCTCAGCATCCTGGATGTCAAGGCCGGCGGCAATACGGCTACGCTCGTCGTGCAGGTGGAAACGATTTCCAATTATGCCGGCAAGTTGAGGCTCAGGTATGGATACGTGGCCGGTGAGTGGATCCTGCGCGAGCTCGAAAACTTGAGTTTCAAGGCCCAATAAGGCTGTAACCTGGTTTGGATCAATCAATCAGCAAAGGAGGTCCTTGCGATGGACAGACCTTTGGCGCACAAGACGGCCATTATCACCGGCGCCAGTTCCGGCATCGGGCGTGCCATTGCCAGAACTCTGGCTTCGGCGGGCGCTGCCGTGGTATTGAATGCCCGGCGTCTGCAGAAGCTGGATGAGCTGGCGGCAGAGATAGCCGCTCAGGCAGGCAAGGCACTGGCCGTGGCGGGTGATGCCGGCCGGACCGATGATATCGACCGGCTGCTGGAACACGCTCTGGCCTGGGAAGAGGGCGGGTGCAAGTACGATATTGTGGTCGTCAATGCCGGTAGAGGACTGGCGGGAGGGGTCCTGACGAGCGATGAATCCCAGTGGCATGGTTTATACCAGACAAATGTGCTGGGCGCCGCCCACCTGATGCGCTGTGTAGGGCAATACCTGGTGGGGCGGAGAAGCGGAGATGTCGTGGTAATCGGCTCGACCGTAGGCAGGAACATCTCGCCCTTCAGCGCCTTTTATGGTTCGAGCAAATTCGCGGTAGCGGGTCTGGCCGAGGGATTACGGCGCGAGGTCTGCGGCCAGGGCGTTCGAGTTTCCCTGGTCATGCCCGGGATCGTGCTCAGCGAGTTCCAGGACGTGGCCGGTTATACCGAAGACAACTTCGGCCGGAGCGTGGCGCAGTTCGGCAAACTGTTGGAGCCTCAGGACATAGCCGAAGGCATTCGCTGGCTGCTTACATTGCCTGCGCATGTCAACGTCAGTGAGATCATGTTCCGACCAACGGGACAAAACTATCCCTGAAAGACCGGAGCCGTTCGGATCCGTGCGTTTGTTTATCACATGGGGTATCCTGCTCGTATTATGCTCTGAGCAAACTCCGCCGACTTGTCGCTAAAAATCCGGGGATAGGGCCATGCCCGGCAGCATGCTTGCTGCATCCCAAAGAACGAGACTCCACGGCTGGGGGCCTCATCGATGATGGCTCGCTTCCATCGCCAGTAAAGTGCTTGACAAATATGACGATCAAATCTAATTAATGAGGTGATATTCAGGCTATGAAATGCGCTATCACAGTTGGAGAGAAAACGATGGAAGAATCAAGGCTTCCAAGACGGGCCAGGGAGAAGGAACGGAAACGGCAAGAGGTGCTGGAGGCGGCTTTGGCCCTGTTCTCGGACAAGGGGTACCATAACGTCACGATGCACGAGATCGCCGAAAAGGCCGAGTTTGCCATCGGCACGCTGTACAAGTTTTTCAGGAACAAGGAGGATCTCTACCGCACCCTTATCCTGGAAAAGACCGATGAATTCAACGAGACAACCCTGAAGGCCCTTGATGAGTGTCAGGGCGAAGTGGAAAAGCTCAGGCAGTATGTCAAGACCAAAGGCGAAATCTTATGTGCCAATATCCCCCTGATCCGACTGTATTTCTCCGAAATCCACGGAGAGAGCTTCAGCCTGAAGGCAGGGCTTGACTCCGAGGTCCGCAAACGGCATGGCGAGCTTCAGCACGTCCTCGCGTCCATAATTGCGGGCGGTATCCAAAATAAACGCTTCCAGGCAATCGCTGATCCCTTTTCCCTTGCTGTGGCCCTGGACGCAATCACTACAGCCTTTTTTTTTAGGTGGCTTGAAGCGCCTGAACGGCATCCTTATCCGGATGAAACGGATACCATCTTGAACATCCTTTTCAAAGGCCTCCTGGACCGGTGATGCGGTACGGAGGTTTGATTACAATCAATATTATAAAAAATATGAATACTTGAGAAATACGGGAGGGGTGCAATGAAATACCGGTCAGAATCCAATCGAATCACTACAATATTTCTTTTGTGCATAGTGACGTGCGCCTGCATTTTATCCGCATGCAATAGCCGGCAGCAAACCCAGCAGGCGCCGCCGCCTCCCGAGGTGGTTACCATGACGGTCAAAGAACAATCGGTTGTGTTAACCACCGAGCTGCCGGGACGTACGTCCGCCTGCCTGGTGGCCGAGGTGCGGCCGCAGGTCAGCGGCATCATCCAAAAACGACTCTTCACCGAAGGTGCACGGGTGAAGGCCGGTGAGGTGCTGTATCAGATCGACCCGGCTCCATTCAAGGCGGCCTATGACAGCGCCCGGGCGTCGCTGGCGCGTGCGCAAGCCAATCTACCGGCCATCAAATCACGAGCCCAGCGTTATCAGGAATTGTCCGGGACCAAGGCCGTGAGCCAGCAGGATATTGCGGATACCAGCGCGGCGCTTGGTCAAGCCGAGGCCGAGGTCACCTATTGGCAGGCGGCCCTGGACGCCGCCCGCATCAATCTGGGCTATACGCAGGTAAGGGCATCAATCTCCGGCCGGATCGGTAAATCCGCCGTAACGCAGGGCGCACTGGTCACGGCTGGCCAACCTACGCCCCTGGCGACCATTCAACAGATTGACCCAATTTATGTGGATGTGCCTCGATCTACGGCCCAACTCCTGCGCTTGAGGCATAGCGTGGAGGGCGGCGCTCTGAATCAGGAGGGAGCAGGTCAGCGCAAAGTCAAGATTATCCTGGAAGATGGCACGCCATACCCATTGGAAGGTACCATGCAATTTCAGGATATCACGGTTGATCGTTCGACCGGGAGCGTCACCGTACGGGCAGTCTTCCCCAACCCGGACGAGGTCCTGTTGCCGGGCATGTTTGTCCGGGGGATAGCGCGGGAAGGGGTAAACTCCAAGGCCATCCTTGTTCCGCAGCCCTCGGTCGCGCGCGACCCCAAAGGCAACCCGTATGTCTTGCTCGTGAATGCCGTGGGCAAGGTTGAACAGCGCGAGATCAGTATTGATAGGGCCATGGGTAACCAGTGGCTGGTGGCTACCGGCTTGAAGCCCGGTGAGCGCGTCATCATCGAGGGCATACAGAAGGCCAAGCCCGGTTCGCCGGTAAAGGCGGTGGCTTCCGAAGCGGCTGCGTCAGAAGGTTCCACTCCGGAACCCGTGCATGGTGCGGCTGCGCCGGCCAAATAGCGGAGGCGTGTGATGCTATCGAAATTCTTTCTTCAGCGCCCGGTCTTCGCTTGGGTTATTGCTATTATCATCATGGCCGCGGGCGCGCTGGCGATCTATAACCTGCCCATATCCCAATACCCGCCCATCGCCCCGCCGTCCATTGCCATCAGCGCCTATTATCCGGGTTCCTCGGCCGAAACCGTGGAAAACAGCGTGACACAGATCATCGAGCAGAAGATGACCGGCTTTGACAAGCTGCTTTATATGTCATCCACGAGTGATTCGTCCGGTAGTTCTCGTATCGAGATGACCTTCGAGGCCGGTACCGATCCGGACCTGGCCTGGGCCCAGGTGCAGAATAAACTGCAGCTCGCCATGTCAAGCCTGCCCGATGTGGTCAAGAGCCAGGGCGTGCAGGTCAGCAAATCCACCCGGAACTATCTCATGGTCGTGGGTCTCATCTCGGAAGATGGCAAAATGGATGGCAATGATCTGCGCGACTTCGCCAAGTCCAACCTGGAGAAGGTCGTGGCGCGTGTGCCGGGTGTGGGCGAGGTGGAGATCTTCGGCTCGGGTTATGCCATGCGCATCTGGCTCAATCCGGAGAAACTCAACGATTACCAGCTCACCGTCAGCGATGTCATAACGGCGCTCAAGTCCTATAATGTGGAGGTCTCGGCCGGGCAGTTCGGCGGTGCCCCGGCGGTGCCTGGCCAGCGCCTGAACGCCTCCATCGTGGTTCAGAACATGCTCAAGACCCCGGAGGAGTTTGCCGCCATCCCCATCCGTATCAATCCGGACGGCTCCACCGTGCGTATCAAGGATGTAGCCCGTACCGAACTCGGTACCGAGGCCTACGATATCCAGGCCTTTCATAATGGCAAACCCGTGGCTGGCCTGGCCATACGGCAGGCCTCCGGCGCTAATGCCCTTGATACGGCCGATGCCGTCAGGGCCAAGATGGCGGAGATGAGCCGGTTCTTCCCCGAAGGAATGAAGGTCGTTTATCCGCATGACACCACCCCTTTTATCAGGGTGGCGATCAACGAAGTGGTTAAAACCCTGATCGAGGCGATCATTCTCGTCTTCCTGGTTATGTGGCTTTTCCTGGGCAACATGCGGGCCACCCTGATCCCGACCATCGCGGTGCCGGTGGTTATCCTGGGGACATTCGCCATGCTGGGGCTTTTCGGTTATTCCATCAACATGCTCACCATGTTCGCCATGGTGCTGGCCATCGGCCTTTTGGTGGATGACGCCATCGTGGTGGTGGAAAACGTGGAGCGCATCATGAGCGAGGAAGGACTGTCTCCGCGCGAGGCTACGGCCAAGTCCATGGAACAGATTACCAGCGCGCTGATCGGCATCGGCCTGGTGCTCTCGGCCGTTTTCGCCCCCATGGCGTTTTTCCCCGGCTCTACCGGCGTCATCTATCGCCAGTTCTCCGTTACCATCATCGCCGCGATGCTGCTCTCCGTGGTTGTGGCCTTAATCCTTACGCCGGTACTCTGCGCCGGACTTCTGAAACCCGTGGCCGCCGGACATGAGCCGGCCGAGAACGCGATCTTTTTCCTCCGCCCGTTCTTCCTCTGGTTTGATCGGTTCTTCTTCCGCCTGCGGGATTTATATGTGGGTATGGTCGGTCATTCCCTTTCCCGCAAACTGCGCTACCTGGTGGTCTTCCTCATGATCGTGGCCGGCATGGGCTATCTCTACCTGCGCATGCCCACGGCCTATCTACCCGATGAAGATCAGGGCATCCTGTTGGCCCAGATCATCATGCCCAAGGGCGCTACCATGGAGCAGACCGGGGCGATAGCCAAGCAGATCGAACATTATTTCAAGACGAACGAAAATGATGCCGTGGCATCAACCATGACCGTCTCCGGGGTGAGCTTTTCCGGCCGGGGACAGAACCAAGGCATGGTCTTCATCAAACTCAAGGACTGGGAGCTGCGTGACCGTCCCGACCTGAAGGCCAAGGCCATTGCGGGTCGGTCCATGGGGGCCCTCTCGAAGATCCGCGGCGCCATGGTCTATGTATTCCCCCCCCCGGCGGTCGCCGAACTCGGCATGGCCAAGGGCATTGATTTCCAGCTGCTCGACCGGGGCGGTCTGGGGCATCTGGCCCTCATGGAGGCCCAGAACCAGCTTATGGGCATCGTCTCCAAAGACCCGCGCCTAAGCGCCGTGCGGCCTAACAGCATGGAGGATGTCTCGGAATACCGCGTCGATGTGGACTGGGAACGGGCTGGGACCTTAGGGATACCCATTACCACCATCCACAACACCATCTCGGCTGCCTTCGGAAGCTCTTATGCCAACGATTTCATCCAGGGGGCGCGCGTCAAACGCGTCTATGTCCAGGCGGATGCCCCCTACCGCATGTTGCCCACGGACCTTGAAAGACTCTATGTCCGCAATGCCGCGGGCATAATGGTGCCATTTACCGCTTTCGCCTCCGGCCATTGGACCTCAGGTTCACCCAAGTTGGCGCGCTTCAACGGATTCCCCTCCATCAATATTTGGGGTGAGCCCGCGCCGGGAAAGAGTTCGGGCGAGGCCATGCAGGCTATGGAAGAGGCCGTCGAGAAACTGCCCAAAGGCCTCGGTTTCGACTGGACCGGATTGTCCTATCAGGAACGGATGTCGAGTTCACAGGCGCCCTTGCTCTACGCCTTTTCCATCTTCGTGATCTTTTTGTGCCTGGCCGCGCTCTATGAGAGCTGGACCATTCCCATCTCGATCCTGCTCGTGTTGCCGCTGGGGGTTATCGGCGGCATCATTGCGTCGAGCGCGCGGGGGTTGGCCAATGATGTCTATTTCCAAATCGGCTTACTTACCACCTTGGGTCTGGCCACTAAGAACGCCATACTCATCGTGCAGTTCGCTAAAACCGGCCTGGAACAGGGCATGGGCCTGATTGAGGCCACCTTGCAGGGGGCCAAGCTCCGCTTCCGGCCGATCCTCATGACCTCGCTGGCCTTTGGCTTCGGCGTGTTGCCCCTGGCGATTACCACCGGGGCCGGTGCCGGTGCTCAAAACGCCATCGGTACGGGCGTCCTGGGCGGCATGATTACCGCCACGGTGCTGGTGGTTATTTTCGCCCCGCTCTTTTTCGTCCTGGTTGAAAAATTCATCGGTAAACGAGAGCGCAAGGCATCGGCCGGGCCGTTGACGCAAACTCCATCGGGGGGAGATCACTGATATGAAGAGATTTATGGTAATTTTGCTGGGCGTCACCATCGGCCTCGTTGCCGGCTGCACCTTGGCTCCGAAATATACCAGGCCCGCTCTTCCGGTACCCGACGCATGGCCCGCAAACGAAGCCTACCGGAAAAGCTTGGCCATGGACACGGCATCGGTCGCGCAAACGCCGGGGTGGCGGGCGTTCTTCGCCGACGAGAACTTGTGCGGGCTCATCGAGACGGCCATCAAGAACAATCGCGATCTCAAGCTCGCCGCCCTGAACGTCGAACGGGCCCGGGCCATGTATGGCATCCAGCGCGCCGAGCTCCTGCCGCCGGTCCATGCAGCCGGAAGCGGGAGTAAAACGCGGGTGCCGGCCGATCTATCCGCCATCGGAAAATCGTATGTATCCGAGCAATACAGTGTCAACCTCGGATTAAGCGCCTGGGAGATCGACTTTTTCGGTCGCATTCGCAGTTTGAAAGACCAGGCCCTGGAAGAGTACTTGGCAACCAAGGAAGCCCGCGACAGCGCCCAGATAGGCCTGATCTCCGCCGTGGCTCAGGCCTACCTCAGCCTGGCCGCGGACCGGGAAGCCCTTAAGCTGGCGCGTTCCACACTGGAAGCCCAGCAGGCCTCCTATGATCTTATCAAGCAGCGCTACGATGTGGGCATCGCGACCGAACTTGATCTGATGCGGATCAGAACACAGGTGGAAACCGCCCGTCGGGACAGCGCCCTCTATCTGCAGCAGGCCGCAATCGATGAAAACGCCTTGAACCTCCTGGTCGGCGCTCCGGCTCTGTCCACTCTGCTGCCGGCGGATTTAACCAGCGTGGTGGCGCCGCAGGAGCTTTCATGCGGCATACCGTCCGATGTCCTCCTTGGGAGACCCGACATCCAACAGGCCGAGCACCGATTGAAAGGAGCAGTGGCCAATATCGGGGCTGCCAGGGCGGCATTCTTCCCCCGTATCTCGCTGACGACAACGACCGGGACCGCCAGCAGCGAGCTTTCCGGACTGTTCGAGGCCGGCTCGCGTGCGTGGAGCTTCGGACCTCAAATCACCCTGCCGATCTTCGATGCCCGCATCTGGCCCGCAATGAAGGTGAGCAAGATCGACCGGGAGATCGCGCTGGCCGGGTACGAGAAGGCGATTCAGACGGCCTTCAAGGAAGTATCCGATACCTTGGCGACGCGGGGCATGGTGGAGGAGCAGCTCGCGGCCCAGCAGTCCCTGGTTGATGCCCTGTCCGCAGCCTATCGCCTTTCCGATGCCCGCTATACCAGGGGGATTGACAACTACTTAAGCGTCCTGGATGCCCATCGGTCTCTCTTCGCGGCGCAGCAGGGGCTTGTCGCGCTGAGATTGGTGAAGCTGGCCAATCAGGTGCGGTTTTATGCGGTCTTAGGCGGAGGCGGCACAGAGTAAAAGATCGGAGGTCACAGGTCATTATGGCGTATACGCTTGAGAAAATGATGAACCACGGATATGTGCGACTGACCTTTGATGGTCCGGTCATACAGGCAATTTTCGAACAGGCGCTGAAAGAAACCTACGCGGCACTTATCAGGAACCGATGGAATAAAATCTTCCTTGATGTCAGCCGGGTAGAAATAAACATGCCCATGACCGAATGGTATGTCTTTGTCAGCATGTTCAGGGCGCGCATGATGATGGATGTAAGCTTTGCAGTGCTTGCCCGCGCGGATCAGATGCGGATGATCGAACTGATCGAGCACGTGGCCCAGAACAGCGGTATGGAATTCAGGGGGTATACTGACAAGGACGCCGCACTTACCTGGCTATGCGATGGTCAAGGCTTTTCCCCCGCTACCTCGACGACCTGATCCAGATTGAAGAGCGAAGGACAAGATGGATAAGGATCTGGAGAAATACCGGCATCTGAAGGAATACCTGGGCATGAGCGAATCCGAGCTGCAAAAGCTCACGAGGATGGTCGATTCGCTCCTTGAATATGTCGAAGACCACGATACCATGCGTTCCAGCCCGGAACTCTGCCGCGATGTGCGTGACATGGCGGTGCGAATTCGTTCCCAGCTGAGGTCGCGTCTGGTAGCCCTTGAGGATCTGATAACCATTCTGGGTGAGTACGGCATCAAAATCTGAATATCTCTTTGGAGCGGAAAATGTCCAGCAGGGAAGAAAAGCGTGAAGACCTTCTGAAGCATCCGGAACAATTTCGGGATGCGGTCAGGGAAATGGGGAGGTTTTTTTTAAGAGGTCTCAAGGCGGATACGCCATCATAAAAGTATTGCGAAGGGATAAAGATGCATCTCTACGTGGCGACCGGCGACATCTGGTTTGAACAAGCACCGTGAGTAAGATTCCATGACCTACCGGGAACACAATGAAAAATTCAAGATGAGGTTCAAATGACAAAACAACTGAAATATGTCCTTATTGCCGTGATGACCATTGTGGGTATCATGATCATTTTCCCACCCTTTCACGTTGTCTATGCCCCGGGCGTGATCATAGACAAGGGGCATGCATTTTTCATGAATCCCCCGAAATTCCAAAACACCATCGTGAGCACGGTGGACATCCAAACGCTCATGGTTCAAGTGGGTGTCGTGATCTTGCTTGGCCTGCTGGCGTGCTATTTTCTAAGGGAAAGGCAAGGATAGTCTTTCAGGGCAGATCCGAGCGGTTGTTGTGGGTCCAATACCAGGACGCCCTGTCTGGCGCGGTCGAGGTTTTGAGGTATCCGGCCTGGGAGAGCTGCGTGAGGGTTTCGGCCACCAGTCCTGGCTTCATACCGGTAGCCTGGGTGATGCGCGCACAGAGCGTGTCGAAGTCGGCTATGGCGCCGTGTTCTTCGATGAGGTCGGTATTCAAGAGCTTGAAAACGAGCTGCATGCGCTCGAAGCCCGCCACGCGCAGATATTCGTAATCCGTGCAATCGCCGCTGTCCACCTTTGCCACCATCTCGTCCCAGATCTGGCGGTGTTTGTCCTCATAGGACTTGACGAAAGCGGCCATCTGATCTGGCGATAGCTGCGAGGTGCAGACCACCGGGACATTGGCGTCATAGAGGTTCCAGTCGTCGGACAGGATGGTGAGGTCAAACGAGGGCAACTCCTCTCTGACCGTGGTGCCGGGAAAAGGCGCCAGGAGGTGGTAGCCGTAATCGATATCCAGCGATTCAGCAAATACACTTGAATCGTTGATGGTGGAAGGTGATTCACCGGGCAGCCCCACCATAAATGAGGCGTGCGCGCCGATGCCGGCCTCCTTGCAGTACGCAACGGCCCGGCGGGCCTGGTCGAGGGTAATGCCCTTCTTGACGCGTTTGAGCATCTCCGGGTTGCCGGATTCGATGCCGAAGCTGATGCAATCGCAGCCGGCCTGCCGCATCATGGCCAGGACCTCGGGGTCGACGGTATTCACACGGGAGAAGGCCGTCCAGGTGATATTGATGCTGCGCCGTTTGAGCTCATCGCAGAAGGCCGCTACGCGCTCCTTGTTGGAGGTGAACAGGTCATCGGCGATATTGATGCGCGTAAAACCGTAGGACAGGATATCCTCGATCTCGTCCACCACCAGCTTAGGGCTCCGATAGCGCACCTTATGCCCGACCATGCGCCGTCCCAGGCAGAAGATGCATTGGTTGGGGCAGCCGCGGCTGGTGATGATGCTGACCGGAAAGCCCAGCGCCAGGTAGCGGCTCATGGGCAGCAGATGACGGGCCGGAACGGGCAGGCTGTCGAGGTCGGTGATGAATGCTCGCGGACCTGTAGTGACAATGCGGCCGTCTTGGCGGAAGGCCAAACCGGGCACGGTCTTCCAGGTCTCGCGGTCACGGATGCAACTCAGCAGTTCCTGCAGGGTCTGCTCGCCCTCGCCCAGGACGATCAGATCGATCTCCGGATACGCGGCGAGCGTGTTCTGCCAGTCAAAGGAGACATGCGGTCCGCCCATCATGGTGATGATGGCGGGATTATGGCGTTTGGCGGTGGTGATGATATCGGCCGCGGCCTTGAAGTTCATGGTCACGCTGGTGGAACCGATCACATCGGGCTGGAAGGCGTCGATTGCGTCTTTGAGTTTCTCCGGTGTGTATTTGCAGACCAGGAAGTCGAAGATCCTGACCTCGCAGCCTGCCTGAAGGCAGGCCCCGGCTACGTAACAGACGCCCAGCGGGGGCGACGGCGCTTCTTCCAGCGGGTAGGGGGGATTGATGATGGCGACTTTCATGATGTATTTAGTCTCCCTGCGCCGGGAAGAGCGTGGAACGCGCCCAGCCTTTTAAGGTATTGCCCATAAGCATGTCACGGTCCAGGGTATCGATCTCGTCCGCCAGTTCTGCGGCGTTGGCAAACCACTGCGAACGGGTCTTGATCGTTTTTTTGGTGTCGAGGTGTCTCACGACCTTGGCCGGATTGCCGGCTGCGATGACATCGGACGGGATGTCCTTGACCACGACCGATCCGGCGCCGATCACACTATTATTGCCGATGGATACCCCTTTGCAGACAATCACCGAGTCGCCGATCCAGACATTGGAGCCGATATGTACCGGCTCGGGCGTGCCCATGGAGGTGACCCGGTCGTAGACATCGTGCCAATCGCAGTCGGTGATATAGGCCTTGCCCGCGATCATGCAGTCATCGCCGATGATGACTTCAGCCGCCGAGCCGATGCGCACCCCCGGGCAGATCAGGCAGTAGTCGCCGATGGTGATACGACCCATGCCTTTGGATTCAGGCCAGACGGTCATGCGTACGGTATAGTCGCGCGAGGCGATGACATTGGCGCATCTGCCCAGCGTGATGGGCGTACCGAAAAGATGTACATGCCAGGGCTTCATGAAGGTATAACCATCCCCTAAGGCGGCGAACTGCGGCCGCAGGAAATGCTCCACATACCAGTCCCTGAGCTTCAGGTCGAACTTCTTGATGTAGTACGGTCGATGATCTTTAATCAAGGGTGTAGGCCTCGTAAGCTTTTAACCTCCCATCTCTGCGGCGTGTTCGTCCGGGGCCTCGGCAGTCATGAGGTAGGAGCGCAGCGATGGGTAGTGGATGTATGCCGAGCGGGAATCTTCCCAGAAGGCATGGTTGAAGAGCTGTGAAGCGGCCGTGAGATGATGCAGGGCGTCGGCGGCCATGATGACCACGCCGTTGGTCCAGCTGATCTTCTCTGCGGGCCAGATTACATTGTCAGGGAAGGTGACTCCGCACCAGTAGGTGCCGTCATCGAAACGCTTATCCTGGATCCAGGAGAAGATTTTGGCGGCCAGTTCCCGGCGTCCCATGGCGATCAGGGCCAGGGTGAACTCGGAGGTCTCAGCCATGGTAACCCAGGGACGGTCGGAAACGCAGCGTACGCCCAGACCCGGCACAATAAATTTGTCCCAGGATTTCTCAAGGCGTTTGAAGGCCTCAAGCCCGGTGATGGCGCCGCACAGGATGGGGTAATACCAATCCATGGAGAAGCGTGTCTTTTCCTTGTTGAACAGATGCGGCCGGAACCGGATGGCGTCGCGCAGGCGTACCAGACCCTTTTCCCAAGCCGGACGCCGCTTGCCGAGCAGTGCCCCAATGGCCAGGGCGCAGCGCAGGCTTAAAAAGATGGAGCTTGACCCGGTCAGGAGCGCCATGGGGTCGACGTCTCCCTGGGCATTGCGTGCCCAGTAGATCTCGCCGCCCGGACCCTGCATGCCCAGCGCGAAGTCGATGCCGGCGCTTATCGTGGGCCAGAAGGCAACCAGAAAATCATGGTCGCGGGTGATGAGGTAATAGTGGAAGATCCCCACCGCGATATAGGAGGACATATTCGATTCCTTGGTTCTATCCTCGGGTACGCCTTCGCGATAGGACGAGTACCATCCGCCGTCATCCTGCTGTATGCCGGCCAGCCATTCATAGGCCCTACGCGCTTCGGCGGTATAACCGGCAATGGTCAGACCCATGGCGGCTTCGACATGGTCCCAGGGATCGGTCTTGCCGCCCTCATGCCAGGGGATCTCTCCGGTGGCGAGCTGTGTGCGCGCAATGGAGGCCGCCAGGTTTTCGATATCGATCGGAGACGCATATGACGCGTGTGAGAAATCAATGCCCATACTCTTCACCTTTCCTCAAATAGAGTACAATGCTTTTCGCCATGAAGGGGTTCAGGATGCGGTCCAGTGTCCTGGTAAGCCAGGGTTTGCGCATGATGTCCCACACCAGGAAACGATGGTAGAGCTTTACGGGCAGCGCATCGTCATTCTTGTGACCCACCAGGCATTTCAACCACCAGTAGGGAGAGTGCAGACTGTGGGCCAGGCCCGTGGAAACCAGAGTAGTGCCGTTGGCTTCGAGCAGTCTGATCAGTTCGCGTTTCTTGTAAATACGGACATGGCCACCCTGCTCGGTATGGTAGGCTTCAGAGAGCGCCCAGCAGATGCGTTCCGGCAGATAGCGCGGCACGCTTACCACCAGGGATTTGCCGGGTTTGAGCACGCGGATGATCTCCCGCATGGCCTGCTCATGCGATGGGATATGCTCAAGCACCTCCGAGCAGATAACGCAATCGAAGCTCTCGTCGGCAAAGGGCAATCTGGTGATATCGCTTACGGACACACAGGTGATGCCGCCTCCATCCTGGCCTTCATAACGCATGGCCCTGAGCGTGTTGTTCGTTTTAATGACATCCATGCGGTTCATATCGATGCCCACAACGTGCACACCCTGGCGCCGGAAGGCCTCACTCAGATGGCGGCCGCCGCCGCAACCGGCATCCAGAACCCAGGTGCCGGGTTTCAGATCGAGTTTGCGGTAATCAACGGTGAGCATGAATGGCCTCGTGATAGATCTCGGTCAGTTTAAGCGCGCAGGCCCGCCAGGTGAAGTTCTTGATCACGCGTTCATATCCGGCCTTGCCGAATGCCAGACGCTTGTCCGGGTTGTCCAGCAGGCTTGCTATGGCCTTGGCCAAAGCGGCTGAATCTCCAGGAGCTACCAGCACTCCGGCATCGCCCACTACTTCGGGCAGCGCCCCGCCCGTGGTGCTGACAACCGGCACGCCGCAGGCCATGGCCTCGCCGGCCGGCAGGCCGAAGCCTTCATAGAGGGATGGAACCACGGCCAGGGTGCTGTGGGCGTAGTAATCCGCAAAATCCTTTTCATCAATGCGGCCGGTAAACGTGACGCAATCTCCCAGGGCCTGTTCCTTTACCAGCCGTTCGATGGCTCCCCCCGCCTTGGGCCTGCCGATCACAGTCAGCTTGACAGGACGGGATTTGCGCAGCTCGGCCAAGGCCAGGAGTAGGTATTTCAAGCCCTTGAGCGGGGTATCGGCGCTGTTGGTCACAATCAGCTGATTATCGGCGCGGCGTACTTGGGGCAGGGGGTGGAAGATGTCGGTGTTGATGCCGTTGGGCACGACGTGAAAACGCTGCGGCGATACCGTAAAGGCCATGCTGATGTCATTTTTCGAGACTTCGGAGACCGTGATGAGGTGGCTCATGCGCCGGGTGACACGACCCTGCATGGAGAGGAAGGAGTACCAGCGACGCTTCCAAAGCTTCTTTAAGAGGGTGGGCTGGGCCTGGATTTCGAGATCGCGGTCCACGGTGATGGGATGATGGATCGTGGCCACGGTGGGCACCATGCATTTGATGCCCAGCAGCCCATAGGCCAGGGTCTGGTTGTCGTGCACCACATCATAACGGGACCCGTTCCGGCGCAGGTAGTTAAAAGCGCGCAGACTGAACGTCAGCGGTTCCGGGAACCCGCCGCTGCAAACGCTCAGCCATTCCAGGGTGTTGATGGGCGATTTCAACTCAGCCAGACGTGGGGTGCGGAAGAGATCCTCTGGATTGTACAGATCGAGGCTGGGCAGCTTGCGCAGGTTGATATCGTCGTCCAGATGCGGATAGGGGGGGCCGGAAAGCACATCCACGCAATGGCCAAGATCGCAAAGCGCCCGGCTGATGCGTTTGATGTACACGCCCTGGCCGCCGCTGGTCGGATTACCCCGATAGGACAGTAAACAGATCCTCAGCGGCATGGCTGCGCCCGGTGCCTCTAACTGGTTGTTAGTTTTTCGCGTGTATGCCGCTTCAGTATGCATGTTAAAAGGCTATCCTCCCCACAAGTGTACGTAATCGAGCTTTAGCAACAAATTCCTCCCATAGCAATAATATCAGCATAAATCAATGATAATTAAGGATTCATGAGAGATGGGAGGTCGTGGCGAATGATGCCGAGGCCTGGCATTGGATGGATAATTGGGAGGAATAAGAGAAAATCAGATCGTTCCCGGTTATGAGCCAGGGCGGCGGTTTCCTCAAGATGGTTGACAAATGTTCTCTGCTGGTTACATATGGGGTCATGCAGCGCGTGGGCACCCTGCTTGATGATTTCAATAAGGAAATCGCCAAGACCCTCAAGATACACCAGGCTTGGGCTGAGATCGCGGGCGAGGTTTTAGCGGCGCATACCGAGCCGGTGCATCTGAAGAGCGGCACGCTGCATATCCTCTGCGACGCACCGCTGTGGGCGCAACAAGTTGGTATCTTGAGCGCCAGCCTATGCGAACAAATCAGGAAGATCACCGGTCACAGGGTCAAAACCTGCGAAGGCCGCTTTGGGCGGCTACGCAAGACCGCACCTGCCATCCGCAAAAAAGCGCCGCCTGTGAGACCTCGCATCGATCCGCAGGTCGTCGCGCGCATCAAAGACCCTGAACTGAAAGCGCATGTGCTCACGCTGCTCGCCATAAAGGACGGACCGGCCGATGAATAGGAGGACCTATTATGTAGCGCTCGCCATCGGCGTGATCTTCTGCGTCCTGGCCGGATTATTCCTGCTTTCGCTCAAGGGCTATATCCCATTGACGTATACCCAGGTCGATACCTTCGGAGATCTGACAGCCTTTCTGGACTCGCCGCGCGACGACATGCGCGGCATCAAAATCAACGGCCATTTTCTGGAGATCGGCAAACGCAGGGCTCTGCAAATACTTCCCGCTTATAAAGATGTGTTTTATCTGGTGCGGCCTTATCGCCAGGTCCAGTATAGACCCCGCAACATGACCAGGGCCGAGATCGTGGATATGTGCCTGTCCATCAACGGACAAGCTCTTGAGAACGCCAAAACCGACAGTTTGAAGCGCCCGCCCGACTGGCAGGGCGGCGTTGACGGTAGAACATTGCGTATCCTGCGTGTCACGCGCTTCACCTATGTAGTGAACGGCCTGTCGGATAAACCCCAGTACATCGCCCAGGTGGAATTGGCCAAACGCCTGGGTATGACCGACGCTGAAATACTCTCAGGCATCATCCCGCTCCAGGCCTCCTGGCTCAAGAACCTTGCAATCTCCGCGTCTCAGCCGGTTTCGGGTTCCATCCTGCCTGAGGTGCCGGACCGCATCGTTACCTGGCTGAACGCCCGCGCATAAGATTGATCAGGATTGAAATTCACGGTTGGGAAAAGCTGGTCATGATCACCATCACCCCCCGTCATCTTTGAATCGATTGGGGGGCAAGGTCATAAAAAGCTGGTGCCGGGACCGGGACTTGAACCCGGACGAGCGTACGCCCACTAGACCCTGAACCTAGCGCGTCTGCCAATTCCGCCACCCCGGCAGCTTGTCCTTGAAAACCAAAGACGTTTCCCATATACTGATGAACCAAAGAGTTGTCAAGGACGTATCAATGGAGATATTTTGGGGTAATGATTGCATCGATTCATCGCGTCTGACCAATTCCGTGGTCACGATCGGCAATTTCGACGGCTGCCATGTCGGGCACCGTGAGATCTTCCGCCGCACGCGCGAACATGCCCGCGCCGTGGGCGGGGTATCCGTGGTCTATACCTTTAATCCGCATCCGGGTTCGGTCATTCAAGGGGGTACGCCGCAACTCATCTTTGCGCAGGAGGAGAAGATCAGTCAGGTCGAAGCCTGCGGCATGGATTACCTGGTGATCGTGCCTTTTACCCGCGAATTCGCCAATATGCAGCCTGAGCAGTTCATCGAAGAGGTGATTCTCGGCCGTATCCAAGCCAAGGGTGTGGTGGTTGGCCATGATTTCTGTTTCGGCCGTCAGGCCAAGGGCGACATCGCCTTCCTGAAAAAGATCGGTGGGCAGAGGGGCTTCTTCGTTGAAACGGTCGCACCGGTCGTGCACCAGGGCATGGTTGTTTCCAGTACCTGTCTGCGCGGTATGATCAGATCCGGGGATGTTGCCGGGGCCGCTCTGTTGCTGCCGCATCCTTTCCGCCTGCATGGCCCCGTCGTGCATGGCATGTCGCGCGGGCGGACCCTGGGTTTTCCCACCGCCAATATCCGGCCCGACAAATCGCTGCTGCCTGCCTATGGAGTATATGCCGTGCAGGTTTACATGGGGACCGGGATATACCCCGGGGTCGCCAATATCGGCGACAATCCGACCTTTGGAGATGAAGGCACCTCGCTTGAAGTCTTTATCTTCGATTTTCAAGGCGACATCTACGGCAACGATCTTACGGTCGAATTCATCGAGCGCCTGCGGGACGAGATCCGTTTCGAGAACAAGGAGCAGCTCATAGCGCAGATCGAAAAGGATTGCCGCGACGCACGTATGATTCTCAGCCGGCGGACCGGCTGATAGCCGCGGCATGCTTGAGTACGGCGCACCCGGCTGCACCTAAAACCTTATGAAGATCTTCGCCCTTTCCGACCTGCATTTGGGATTTGAGTCAGCCAAACCCATGGATATTTTCGGGCAGCATTGGAAGGATCATCCGCAGCGCATCCGGCAGGCATGGATTGAAGCGGTAGGCAAGGATGATATCGTGCTGGTGCCGGGTGATATTTCCTGGGCCATGAAGCTGGAGGAGGCCGGGCGCGACATGGCTTTCCTGGGAGACCTGCCCGGCACCAAGATCATCATCAAAGGCAACCACGACTACTGGTGGACGGGGTTGACCAAGCTCAAGTCGGCTCTGCCGCCTTCGATCATACCACTCCAGAACACGGCCTTTGTCAGGGGCAAGGTAGGTATCGCCGGTACGCGGCTGTGGATTGATCCGGATCTGCGCCTCGAACAATCCACTGAACAGGACATGAAGATCTTTGAGCGCGAACTGGGGCGGTTGCAGAGTTCGCTTAAACAGCTGCCGCGCGGTCTGGAAAAGCGCATCATCATGACCCATTTCCCGCCGATCGCGCTGGATGGGCGCGTCGGAATGGCCGTAAAAGCGGCCGAGAACTATGGCTGCGACATCTGGATCTTCGGCCATATGCACCTCTTTGACCTCGACTACCAGGGCTTCAACCGCACCCTCGGCCGGGTACGCTTTGAGTTTGTTTCGGCCGATTATCTGGATTTCAAACCCAAGCTCATCCTTGAAGATTACGACTTTTCCGGGTAGAGAGTCATTGTTTTGGCCTTGTGATTTGATCAATTGTATGATTATCATACCAAGAGACATGTTCAGATGAGGACGAGCTATGGAAAAAAAAGCGTTTGGCATATCCAGGATTGAAAAGTCTCCCGATATCCCCAGTCTGGTCGCCAAGCAGATCATCGACCGCATCGCGGAGGGCGCCCTCAAGCCGGGGGATAAGCTTCCCAGCGAACATGAGATGACCGAGCTCTTCGGCATCAGCCGCATTTCACTGCGCGAGGCCATGAAGCTGTTGGAGGCGCGCGGATATATCGAATCCCTCGACCGGCGGGGCAAGTTCGTCAAGTCCATGGTCGAAGATATGCGCTCGCCATTGGAGGAGCTCCTGTCGATCGATCATGACCGCATCTGGGAGCTCTTGTACGTGCGCCGCATCATCGAGGCCGAGGCCGCCTATCTGGCGGCCAGGAACGCCAGCCGAGACCAACTCAAGCAGCTGCGGGAGCTCTTCAAGCATGCCTTGGAGATCGATATCGATGACATCCTTACGACCAAGGAAGGCGGGTTGTTCTATACCCACTTCTTCGACCTCCTGGCCGATGCCACCCGCAACACCGTATTCGTGCATCTGCGCAAGACAATTACTACTATCCTGCGTGAGGCGTTTCCTTTCAGCCGCAAAAAGCTTGCGACCATACCCGGCAGCTCACGCGATATTTTCATGCAGCTGCGCGAGATCGGCGATGCCATCGAGGCGCACAAGCCCGAGGCGGCCAGATTGGCCACGATCGAGCATATCGACTATATAGAAAAATCTCTGCGCAAAGCCCTGGAGCAGATGAAATAACGCCTCTTCCGCCCCGGCAATCGCATGCATACCGCGTCAAAGTTGTCTCTCAGTCGCATGCAGAACGTTACCCATACCCTGGCCATTCTTGCCATGATGGCCGGGCTCTTCGGGTTATTGGGTTATCTAATCCTCGGAATGACCGGGCTGTTCCTGGCGTTTGCTTTGTGCATCGTCTTGCTTACCACGAGTCCGCGCATCGCCCCAGGGCTGATACTGCGCATGTACGGCGCCCGTGAGCTGAGCGCAAGCGAGGCCCCGGGGCTGTACGCCGTGATGGATGAATTGGCGCAGCGTGCCGATCTGACAGGAGCGCCGAGGCTTTATTATATCCCGAGCAGGGTCATGAATGCCTTCAGCGTCGGTAACCGCCATGATTCAGCCATTGCGCTCTCGGACGGGATCGTGCGCTATCTGAACTGGAGGGAGATTGCCGGTGTCCTGGGTCATGAGATCGGCCATATCCGCAACAACGATCTATGGATCTATTCTCTGGCGGATATGCTCAGCCGCATCACGGCGGCTCTGTCGCTCTTCGGCCAGCTTTTGCTCGCGATCTATCTACCGTTGTGGGTTTTTTCGCATCAGCGCATTCCTTTGCTGATCATCGCCATCCTGTTCTTTGCCCCGACCGTGGCCACGTTGATGCAACTGGCCCTTTCGCGCACGCGCGAATACGCCGCTGACCTGGCGGCCGTCAAGCTTACGGGCGACAGCCAGGGACTGGCCGCGGCCCTGATGAAGATGGAAACGTATCAAGGCCGCTTCTGGGAGGCACTTATATTGCCGGGGCACAAGGTACCCGAGCCTTCGATCCTCAGGACCCATCCGCATAACGCGGAGCGCATAGAACGACTGCGCATGTTGGATGAGGGGCAGCCCTACCGGCGCGATCAGCAGGGTGCCATGCTGCCCGATCATTTCCCGGTCGTTCAACGTCCGCCGCGCTGGTACTGGCTTACGCCCTGGCATTGAAATTGACAGTCCGCGCCCATTAATGCTAAGTGGAGCCCAACCAGCGTTGATGTAAAAATGGAGTGATTCTCAAGCCAACAGGAGGGGATATGAAAAGCTTCTTCGTCAGTCTTGTAACGATCATGGCCATTCTCTGTTTAAGCGGCACGGTCTTGGCCGGCGACACTATCAAGATCGGCGTTGCGGGTGCTCACAGCGGCGATCTGGCCTCATACGGACTCCCGAGTTTGAATGCCGCGCAGTTGGTGATCGACGATGTCAACGCCAAGGGCGGCATCCTAGGGAAGAAGGTAGAGCTCATTAGGGTGGATGATGTCTGCAAACCCGAGGTGGCGGCCAATGCCGCGCAGAAGCTGGTGTCCGACAAGGTGGATGCGGTTGTCGGGCATATCTGCTCCGGAGCCACCAAGGCCGCTCTAGGTATTTACCGCGACGCCAAGATCAATGTCATATCGCCCTCAGCCACAAATGTAGAGCTTACCAAAAGCGGCGAGTATCCCAACTTCTTCCGCACCATCGCCCCTGACGACGCCCAGGCGCGTTTGGAAGTGGACTTTGCCATGAAAAAGCTCAAGAGCAAACGATTTGCCGTGATCCACGACAAGGGCGATTACGGCAAGGGTCTGGCTGAATTCGCCAAGGGATTCCTGGATAAGGCCGGCGCCAAGGTGGTCCTTTTCGAAGGCATCACCCCCGGGGCCGTGGATTATACCGCCATCGTCAACAAGATCAAGCAAGCCAAGGCCGACGCCGTGATCTTCGGGGGATACCATCCCGAGGCAGCCAAGATAGTCATGACCATGCGCAAGAAACGCATGACGACCGCTTTCATTTCGGACGATGGCGTCAAGGATGATACCTTCATCAAAGTAGCCGGCAAGTATGCCGAAGGCGTTTACGCCACCGGACCGATCGATACATCGAAATCTCCCCAGGCCATTGCGGCGATCGAGCAGCACAAGAAACGATTCAATGCCGATCCGGGGGCCTTTTACCTGAATGCCTATGCCGCAACGCAGGCCTTGCTGGGGGCCATTGCCAAGGCCGGCAGCACGGACTATGCCGCCGTAAGCAAGGCCCTGCGTACGCAGTGGGTCGAAACGCCTCTGGGCAAGATCAGCTTTGATGCCAAGGGCGACGCCAAGGGCATCGGCTTCTCCATGTATGTCGTCAAGAACGGTCGATATGTGCTAGCGAATTAAACGCAAAGGGGGGCGGGCTTAACCTGCCCCCCTTTTTTTATCCTTAGGCGGCTTAGACACGGAGTATGGATTATTTCCTGGAGCTTTTCTTCGGCGGACTCACGCGCGGTAGTATCTATGCCCTGATCGCGCTTGGGTACACCATGGTTTATGGGATCATCCAGCTCATCAACTTCGCCCACGGCGAGATCTACATGATCGGGGCCTTCACGGCCTTAATCGCGGCCAGCGTGCTGACCCTGCTCGGTTTCAACGGATTCTCTCTGCTGTGCCTGGCCGGTCTGATCGCGGTCATCTATTCCGCGGCGTACGGCTATACCATGGAAAAGATCGCTTATAAGCCGCTGCGCCAGGCACCCCGACTATCGCCGCTTATCAGCGCCATCGGCATGTCCATCTTCCTGCAGAACTATGTGCTTCTGGCGCAGACCTCGGATTTCCTGTCTTTCCCGGCCCTGATCCCCGAGATTGCCTTCCTGGATCGGTTCGCGGCATTCATGATGCCCTCCGAGGTCATCATTTTCGTCACTACGGCCGTGGTCATGATCTGTCTCACCGTATTCATCAAGTTTACCCGCATCGGCAAGGCCATGCGCGCCACCTCCCAGGATAAGACCATGGCCATGCTCCTCGGCGTCAACGTTGACCGGGTGATCTCGGTCACCTTCATCATCGGTAGCGCTCTGGCGGCTGTGGGCGGGGTTTTGATCTCTTCGCATATCGGACAGATCAACTTCTATATCGGCTTCATCGCCGGGATCAAGGCCTTTACCGCCGCGGTGCTGGGTGGTATCGGCAGCATACCCGGGGCGGTACTGGGCGGACTGATCCTGGGATGGACCGAGAGCTTCGCCACCGGCTATGTCTCGAGCGACTATGAGGACGTGTTCGCTTTCGGCCTGCTGGTCTTCATTCTTATTTTCCGACCGGCGGGCATCCTCGGCAAATCGTCATCGGAGAAGGTTTAGCGCCATGGCGAGGGGAGTTTTCAAGGAAATCGTCAAATCGTTTTTGATCGCACTGTGGTTTATGTTCCTGACCTTCCCAATCATGGTGATCAAGGTCAATACGATCGACCAGACCATAACCTGGCGCTGGATGAACATGCTATATGTCGGGGGAGGGGCCTTCTTCCTTTCCATGCTCTGGCGGTTTCTCATGGCGCGTAAGGTCGCGGCCAAGGAAGAAGAGGATAGCTGGCAGAAGCATGTTGGGTTGAGGTTCCGCACCGACCCCAAGTTCTATCTCCCCGGCCTGGCGGTGATCGGCGTCCTGACGGTGGTCTTTCCCATTTTTTTCTCCAGTTATCAGGTTTCCATCATGACCACCGCGCTCATGTATGTCATGCTCGGACTGGGGCTCAATATCGTGGTCGGACTGGCCGGTCTGTTGGATCTCGGGTATGTGGCCTTCTATGCCGTGGGTGCCTACTGTTTTGCCCTGCTCAACCACCATTTCGGATTAGGTTTCTGGGTCTGCCTGCCTTTGAGCGCCTTGCTGGCCGCCAGCTTCGGCATCCTGCTGGGATTTCCAGTCCTGCGGCTGCGAGGCGATTACTTGGCTATTGTCACCTTGGGCTTCGGGGAGATCATCCGCCTCATCCTGGAGAACTGGAACGAGTTTTCCTTCGGGCCGAGCGGCATCGCCGGGATCTCCCGGCCGTGGTTCTTCGGGATGAAGCTGAGTCTCCAACAGGCCAATGTCTATATGTACTACATCATGATCGTGCTGGTGCTCTTCACCATCTTCGTGGTGGGGCGTTTGCGGAACTCGCGCATCGGCCGGGCCTGGATTGCGCTGCGGGAAGACGAGATCGCCTGCCAGGCCATGGGCATAGACAAGACGAGGACCAAGCTCACGGCCTTCGCCCTGGGCGCTACCTGGGCGGGGATGGTGGGCTGTATCTTCGCCGCCAAGACGACCTTCATCAACCCGGCCAGCTTCACCTTCATGGAATCGGCCATTATCCTCTCTATTGTGGTGTTGGGAGGGATGGGCTCCATTGTGGGCGTTATCCTGGCGGCCCTCATCCTCATCTTGCTGCCGGAATATCTGCGCGCCTTCTCGCAGCTCAGGATGATCGTTTTCGGGGCCAGCATGGTGCTTATGATGGTCTTCCGGCCGCAGGGGATTATCAGCCGCGTCAAGCAGCACTATGAATGGCATAGGGAGGCGTGAGGGGCATGGTCCTTGAGGTCAGAGGTCTCACCATGGAGTTCGGAGGCTTGCGCGCCTTGGACGCCATCGATCTTGCCCTCGCGCGGGGCGAGATCGTAGCCCTTATCGGTCCGAACGGGGCCGGCAAGACCACCTTCTTCAACTGCGTCACGGGCATCTACAATCCGACGCGCGGCGATATCTTTATCGCCTCTCAAGGCGGTACGCGGGAGCGTATCAACGGGCTCAAGCCAAATAAGATCACGGAGCTGGGGCTGGCGCGAACCTTTCAGAACGTACGGTTGTTCCCGAACATGACCGTCCTGGAGAATATCATGGTGGCGAGGCATTGCCGCACGCGCTCGGGAATCCTGGGAGCGATCCTGCGGGGCAAACGTATCGTGGCCGAGGAAAAAGCTACCGTGATGTTCGCCTACCGGCTCCTGAAACGCTTCGGGCTTGAAGGGCACGTAAATGACCTCGCCAAGGAGCTCCCCTATGGAGAGCAGCGACGGCTTGAGATCGCGCGTGCCATGGCTACCGAGCCGTTCCTGCTCCTGCTGGACGAGCCGGCGGCCGGGATGAACCCCAAGGAGACCGAGGATCTCGACAGACTCATCAAGACTATCCGGGATGAGGACGGGATTGCGATCCTGCTCATTGAGCATGACATGAAGCTCGTGATGAGCATTTCCGACCGGATCTATGTGGTGGACTATGGTGAGATGATCGCGCAGGGTAAGCCTTCTGAAATCGCCGCCGACCCGAAGGTGATCAAGGCCTATCTGGGGGAGAGCTTCGATGCTTGAGATTCGAGATTTGAACACCTATTACGGCAGCATCCATGCCCTCAAAGGCATCGCCATGGAGATCCGTCCGGGCGAGATCATCACCCTGATCGGGGCCAACGGGGCCGGCAAATCCACGACCTTGATGTCCATCTGCGGCATCGTGCCTCCACGTGCGGGCGAGGTTCTCTTCCTCGGCAAGCCGATCCAGCGCCTCAGTCCGGACAGGATCTACGCCCTGGGCATCGTGCAGGTGCCCGAGGGGCGGCGGATTTTTCCCGACCTCACCGTGGCCGAGAATCTCGATATGGGAGCCTATCTGAGGAAGGACAAGGCCGGGATCAAACAGGATCTTGAGTATGTCTACAATCTTTTCCCGCGCCTGGCCGAGCGTCGCGGCCAGCAGGGAGGAACCTTGAGCGGGGGTGAGCAGCAGATGCTGGCCATCGGGCGAGGGCTCATGAGCCGTCCCAAGCTGCTGCTGCTGGACGAACCGTCCCTGGGTCTGGCGCCGGTGCTCGTGCACCTGATCTTCGATACCATCAGAAAGATCAACCGCGAGCAACGCACGACGATCTTTCTTGTGGAACAGAACGCCAACATGGCCTTGGGCGTAGCCAATCGTGGCTATGTCATGGAGACCGGACGCATCACCATGACCGACACGGCCGAAAACCTCCTGAAGAGCGAGAAGATCAAGACCGCCTATCTTGGTCTGTGACCATAAATCATAATCTCTCTGGTGATAAGAATATAAGTACTTGAACAGGAGCAGTTATTGGCAATTTTTGAGCAACAATAAAACGATTTTTGCACCTTCCGAAGGCTATTCAATCGCCTAAAGTCAAGCTTGATATATACCGAACAAACTAGTTATACTGATTTGGAATCAGAATGCTATTTAAGCGATTATAATTGGCTGCATTACCACCTGCAAGGGCGGAGCTTTACGTAGTCTGATCTAATCGTTTGGCTTTGCTACGGAACATTCCATTAGGCTTGGAAACGGACTGTGAAATAATTCAGAGTGTATAAGCTGATTAAAAAAATCTATTATTCGCTGCTTCGGAAAAAAAAGCAAAAATATATTCAATCCTTAATACAGAGAGGATTGTTCTTGGGTACAGGTGTGGAAATTGTCGATACATTCTTCTTTGATCCCTCGCACTGTTTTTTGATCTCAATTGGCAATAACTGTACAATTTGCCCAAATGTACGGCTCGTTGCACATGATGCAAGCACAAAACGTATTCTGGGTTATACGAAAATTGGAAAAATAACCATACTCGAAAACTGCTTTATTGGTGATTCTGTAGTTGTTCTCCCAAACGTAACAATTGGTCCTAATGCGATCGTTGGAGCAGGCTCAATAGTAACAAGAGATATCCCGTCAAATTCTGTTGCTGCAGGAAATCCAGCAAGGGTGATTTCATCTCTTGGTGATTATATCCATAAAATCGAATCAATGAGCAAGGATAAACGTATTTTTGATAAAAACTACCACATTGAAAATATGGATGAAGAGAAGCGTAGGGAAGTTATAAAATCAATAGCAGATAAGATAGGATTTATAGAATAATGTTTTATCTTGGATTTGACGTGAAGTCTTCGAGCATTTATCATTTCACACTAGCGAACATGAAGTAGTGGAGAGGATTTATTTATGATTATTCATCTTGTTGCAGCAGCCCGGCCAAATTTTATGAAAGTAGCTCCATTGTATCATACTCTCAATGCGGTCTCATGGGCTCAGCCTTTGATTATCCATACCGGTCAGCATTATGATCTTAATATGTCCGATATCTTCTTTAAAGATTTGGGGTTGAGCGAACCGGACATACACCTGGGAGTGGGTAGTGGCACACACGCCCAACAGACAGGCAGGGTCATGATGGCTTATGAGGAGGTGCTTACCAGGCAGCGTCCGGATTTGGTCATCGTTGTAGGAGATGTCAATTCAACCCTCGCCGCCAGTCTGACCGCCGTGAAACTTGGGATCAAGGTTGCGCATCTCGAGGCCGGTTTGCGTTCCTTTGACCGGAGCATGCCCGAAGAGATTAATCGAATCGTTACGGATTCAATAGCGGATTTGCTTTGGACGCCATCGCCAGATGGGAACGATAATCTCTTGCGTGAAGGAGTAGCCCCAGAAAAGGTTGATATGGTCGGAAATATTATGATTGATTCGTTAGAGATGTTGCGTCATCGTATCGAGAGTCAAATGACCTACGCATCCTATGGTCTTGAGCAGGACAGGTACGTGCTGGCAACATTCCATCGTCCGGCAAATGTTGATGATGCAGAGAAACTCGCGATGCTCACCCGCAATCTGATAAAGATTTCAGACCGCATCCCCGTTGTATTCCCGGTGCACCCCCGCACGCGTAATAATATGGACAGATGCGGGCTCCTTGATGATCTGACAACTGCTCAAAACATAACAATCATTGAACCTCTCGGATATATTGAGTTCATGAACCTCGTTTTTAACTGTACCTGCGCGATCACCGATTCGGGTGGAATTCAGGAAGAAACAACCCATTTAGGCATACCCTGTTTGACCATACGCCCCAATACCGAGCGTCCGATAACGATTTCACAGGGCACGAATAAGCTCTCCTCCGTTGAAGAGATGGAGCACGATTTGGACATGATTCTTGATGATGGAGGTCGGGCAGGCGCCTCGATTGATCTCTGGGATGGACATACCGCCGAGAGAGTAAGAGATTCCATTCTCACCCATTTCCAGTGAGTGCGCAACTGATCCTATAATGTATTTTGCATGAGCAACTTCACCAAACGCCCGTTATGACGATAGACATAAGATTAGCAACGCAGCATGATCAGCCGAGATGGGATGGTTTTATTCAAGCCCATGCAGACGCAGGACCGTATCATCTCTTTGGTTGGAGAAACGCGGTGGAAAAGGCCTATCGCCACAGGTCGTATTATCTCATGGCTGAAGATGAAAACAACAGCATACAGGGTGTTCTTCCTCTTATACTGGTGAAGCCACCATTTATCGCCGCAAACCTTGTCTCGCTTCCATTCTGCGATTATGGTGGCATATTCTCTGACAGCGTGGAAATAGAGGAACAGTTGATCAAACATGCATGGGATCTTGCCATATCCTTGAACGCCAAATTGGAAATAAGATGCAAGCATGCGCAACCGTCATTACAATCTCTACCGGGAATAGGCGTTATGACACACAAGTCCCGCATGTTACTCGCCCTTCCGGGAAGCAGCGATCAATTGTGGAAAGGCTTCAGATCAAAATTGAGGAGCCAGGTAAAGAGACCCCAGAAGGAAGGCATGGATTTCAAACTTGGATCAACGGAGTTAATCGATGCCTTTTACACGGTTTTTTCCTGTAATATGAGAGAACTTGGATCGCCGGTTCATTCGAAGAAATGGATCAGTGAGGTCATGGGGGCCTTTGGGGAGAGAGCTCATATCGGGATGGTTTATAAGGAAACGCTGCCAATTGCCGGCGGTATCATCCTCGAATGTAATGATACCATTACCATCCCCTGGGCTTCAACCCTGTCCCAATATAAAATGGCGAGCCCTAACATGCTTCTCTATTGGGGTTTTCTCCAATACGCTGCGGATCATCAATTCAAATACTTTGATTTTGGACGATCGACCCCGGGGGAAGGCACATATAAATTCAAGGAACAATGGGGGGCCTCGCCTGAAACCTTGCATTGGTATGGGATTCAGTATGCTCGGCAGAGCGAATTATCATTCACCCATGGGAGGTTGCGGGGTATGATCGAAAAGCTGTGGTCAAGACTACCCCAAGCTCTTGCCGATAGCCTGGGGTCGCTCTTGCGGCGATACATTACGCTTTAGGTCTTAGTAATCCCCGGGAGTAGCTGCCTTATATGAATCGATACTTCAGGGAAAATATATGTGTAAGCGATTGGTATCCCCCTGCCGCAACGCATTTACCGGCAAGCGCCTTCGCAGCGGCTTTTCTGCCACGAGAGGCAGACTTCAAAAGCGAGCTCTGTAAATATCTTGAGATTAAGGATTGCATCTGTGGCGGAAGCGGAAGGTCGCTATTTGCCATGCTTCTCAAAAAGCTTTCTGATGAATATGAAACGCATCGGAACGAGGTGCTGCTGCCGGGATACACATGTTATTCCGTCGCCGCTTCTGTCGTGCGTGCGGGTTTGAAGATTCGTGTATATGATTTGAATCCCGAAACCCTTCTTCCTGAAATATCCTCCGTACAAAAAGGGGTCAACAAACGGACTGTGGCGATATTGGTGCAGCACCTTTTCGGCATACCCACACCATTACAGCCCTTGCAGGAGGCGGCGGATACTGTTCAGACGTATCTTATAGAGGATGCGGCTCAAGCACTTGGTGGGCGTCAGATGGGAAAGCATCTGGGGACCATGGCCGATTTTGGGTTCTATAGTTTTGGGAGAGGCAAACCTCTGCCGCTTGGTTGTGGTGGAGCTTTGGTTGGTCGCAACCATAGGTTGCTTCAGCAAATCGAGCCACCGACATCCGGTGGGGGATACATGCAACTCCTGATGAGTGTCGCCACGCAAGTCTTATCGCACAGATGGCTCTATGGAATAATGGAAGCACTTCCATTGGGACTGGGGGAAACAATCTTCGATCCTGGATTCAAAATTGCAGCCATGCCGTGGATGATAGCCAGGCTTGGTGCAGGGGCGATCAAGGACTTGGATGAGCAATCTAATCATCGAAAAACTATTGCAAAGGTCTATGCTCAGGAGCTCAAGAATCAGATAGTCGTCCCCATGCCCATATCCAAAGGAGAGAGCCCGGCTTATAATAGATACCCCATCATGGCTGGGGCGGCGCAACTCTCGTTCAACCTCAAACGGTACGGAGTGAGAAGAATGTATCCCAAGGCTCTACAGGATGAGCCCCGAATCAGGCAATTCTTCGCGGAGGGCTCGATGGAAACACCTGGAGCAGTGCGTATCGCCCGAGAGCTCTTAACGCTGCCGACGCACAGTGGAATATCCGAGGATCTTGCGGAAAGAATATCCCATACAATAAAAAGGGCATACACATGTTAAACTTATTCAAACAGCGTAGCCTAACTTCGTCTCAACGAAGGTATCCACAGATTCTGCTATGGGCGCTGTTCGTGGTTGTCTCTATCGCTTGTTTTTATACCACATTTCAATGGCTGGACTATAAGTATTCTATGGCCGAGACATACTATTCACATGGGTATCTCATACCCTTTGTGTCCGCATATCTCATGTATCTCAAAAAAGATGACTTGGTCAGTGCGCAGCTTGGCAGCAATCTGTGGGGCTTGGCCGTTATTGTTTTCTCGCTTATGCTCCATGTATTCAGTGTGGTCAGCAGCATAAACTTCATTTCTGCTTTCGCCATGATCTTTTTTTTAACTGGTTGTTCGCTTTTTCTGCTGGGTAATCATTTGACCAAGTTGATTGCATTCCCGCTTGCGTATCTTGTTTTTCTGTGTCCTATCCCTGATAGTGCCATCAATTATATTGCCCTTCCATCCAAGGTCATGGCGACGAAGATAGCTTTGCAAATAGTTGATGCCATAGGCATACCATTTATCCAGGAAGGGTTCAGGGTCCATCTTGTTAATTCAACCTATATCGTTGGTACACCATGTAACGGTATGAGATCGCTCATTGCGTTTCTTGCCTTGGGCGTTCTGATTGTACACTTTATGAGTACGTCTGTTTGGAAAAAGGCCGTATTCCTGGTGGCAATACCGCCATTGGCGGTTGTTTTGAACGGTGTTCGCATAGCAATTCTTCTCCTGGTGGCGAATAAATTCGGTCAGGAAGCCGCATCGCCCGAGAGTTATCTCCACGATGGTTCGGGGCTTCTTGTTTTTGTTGTTGGAATGATTGGGATGATGATCATATACGGGCTGATCAATGAAAAGAAGAATAATTAATATCTGGATCGTGATTATGATCACGGTATTGGCGACCGTTGTCGTGCATGCGGTCAAGGACTTGGATCCTTTGCAAAACATGAGGTTCTACGATTTTCCGCTTACTATTGGGAAATGGCAGGGTCGTGAAATCAAAGTTCAGGATTATGTGTATCAAGCACTCGGAACAAAATATGTGCTTTTGAGGGATTATACCTCGTCAATGTATCCTACACCGGTGAATCTTTCCATAGTGTGGACAGACGATACCGCATTAGGCGCTATTCATGCCCCGGAGGAGTGTCTTGGTGGGGTAGGTATAACAGTTCAGAATATGGAGACCCACACTATCAAGCTCGATCGGAACTATGAGGTTGGAAAGCTGATAGTGGAACGCAACGGAAACAAAGATGTTGTAATATACTATTATAATGAAGGAGGGTATATAACCACAAGTCATTCGGCCTTGCGTTTGAGGGTGTTAAAAGAAAGGTTTAAATGCAAGAGGGCAAGCATCAGTTTTGTTCGTCTCATGGCTCCAATTACCTCAAGCGAGGAAGAGGCTATCCATACCGTAGAAGCCTTTTTGAAAGACACTTATCCAGTCATGCTGGATTATACTAATGTCAGGTAGCTTTTATTTTTATATCGAGGAGAATACAAAGAGAATAATGAAGGCTGATCCGATGCCAACTGGAAACCATGATTGCACGTTTCGAGATTATGGAGAAATAGCTAGTAATTATACACGATACACTATCAATCATTTAAACTTATTACTAGGATAAGGTATCAGTGGGAAACGTCATGAATATTGGTGTGTTCGGACACTACGGCAACAATAATCTAGGTGATGAAGCGATAATATTGGCGGTTATTCAAAATATAAGGAAGAGGTTGCCGCATGCGGAAATAACCTGCTTCTCCATAAACCCCAATGACACGAGTCAGAGGTATCATGTTACCGCTTACCCTATACGAAGAGGTACAACCGTTGATCCGAATATAGGCTATCCAGGCGAGGATGGCGCCGTTAAATCTAACGATAAATATAATAAAAACACTTCTCTTTATTCAAGACTAAAGAATATTTTTAAACATCTTCCTGCTATTTATAACAGCTTGAAACTATTTAAACGGCTTCTTGAATTACCAGCGCTCTGCTTGTCGGAAATACGTTTTTTAAATGAAGCGCGAAAATGGTTGCAGAACGTTGATTTGTTGATCGTTTCGGGATCTAATCAGTTCCTTGATAATTTTGGTGGTGCGTGGGGGTTTCCATACACATTGTTCAAGTGGTCGATATTAGCCAAGATTACAAAGACAAGGGTTGCACATGTAAGCATCGGCGCTGGTCCTCTTGATGGCTTTTTAAGTAAGATGTTTATCTGTGGTTCTGTGGCCTTATCAAGCTATCTGTCGTTCAGGGATATCGGCTCGAAAAAATTAACGGATCGTTTTTTGGGTTTTAAAGATGGAGGAATTTATCCGGATCTGGCCTTCAGCCTCGAATATGACGGAAAAAAGGAAGGCGAGCTTATCAACAAAAAAAGCGGCCTTACTATAGGCATCAATCCCATGCCGGTCTATGACGGCAGATATTGGCATGTAACGGACGACATGAAATACAAGGAGTATATTCGAAATATTGGACAATTTATAATCGATCTTGTTCGTAAAGGTCATAAAGTAAAGTTATTTAGCACTCACCCCAAAGATGGATTGGTCGGGGCGGATATTATTAAGTTTGTTGAAGGGGGTATTGATATCTCGAATGGGGAAGTTGCTCTCGCTGATTTTCCCGATACGGTTTCTGCTTTGATGGATTTGATCAGTTCTTTTGATGTCGTGGTCGCAACCAGATTTCATGGTGTTTTATTGTCTCTGCTGGCGCAAAAAGATGTGATGGCCATTTCCTATGGCCGGAAAACAAGAGAGTTAATGAGGGAAATGGGGCAAGAACAATTTACTCTCGATTTGGAAAAAAACAGTTCCTCCCAAATGATGGATTGCTTTGACCGATTGTGCAATGACGACGTAGATGCATCAGGGGGACGTAAGAAATTGAATGTTGAAAGATGCAGTCATTATAAGACGTTATTATCCCAGCAGTATGAATCGATTTTGTTTTGATAGGCGCTATTGTTATGAAGCAGTTGTTAAAAAGATATTGACGGATGGTTCGAATGTGAGTAAACAATTAAATTGATCGCTTCAAAAAGACAAGGCATTCAATATTTTGTTTCCATTTGATCATTGGCCTGACTGAAAGGCCGGAAGATCCAACGCCTCAGGTTAAGCCGGAGCATAGCTCTGGGAGGGGGGAATGAAAGATATTGAATTGCAAAACGAACCTACCAAAGTAATGCCGACCTTGAATGAACAGAAAAAATATTGGGATCAAAGATGGGAAAAGGAAAAGACTCCGAACCAATGGCAAATCAAGCAGGTTGAAGCCATAATTCCTTTAATAAAAAAAATACCAAACAGGGATCTGAACATATTGGATTTAGGTTGTGGCACGGGTTGGATGACAGACATGGTAAAAGAATTTGGCCATGTAAGAGGTATCGATCTTTCAGAGACCGCAATTGCCACGGCCAAATCAAAATACCCGGAAATTGAATTTGCCGCAGAGAATTTTGTCGATTCACCAATACCCAGGGAAACCTTTGACGTGGTTACCGCTAAAGATGTCATCGCTCATGTTGAGGATCAACGTCTTTTTATCAACAAAATAGCAGAGATATTGAAGCCTCATGGCTATCTGATCTTGACCACGATAAATAAAGTCATAATTAAAAGGATGACCTTGGGTTCAGAACCCAAGGGGCATATCAAGCAATGGCTGAGCATGAGAGATATTAAGCGGTTATGCAAGGACAGATTTATTATCTTGCAGAGTATGACCGTTAATCCACTTGGAAACAAAGGATTTCTTAGGTTGGTAAATTCATATAAGCTTAATAAATTGCTTCAGAAAATTATTCAAGAAAAGAAGATCGAGCACATTAAAGAATGTCTTGGTCTCGGTTATACAAGAGTGATTTTTTTACAAAAAAGATAAGTCTTCTGGAATTAAGATTGCTCTTTCATTGTGAACATCAGCAAGCAAAATAGAAGTATTCGCATTGACTGCCATTCGATTGTTTTCTCGCTAAGGTGGAGTGCATAACTACCTGAGACAGCGACTGTCCATATAGATATTATTTGATTTCATGAATAAAACCATGTCAGTCCGTTGGATTAAATCTCTTAAGAATGATTTTATTTCTCGAGGCAAGTATGTGTGATCATGGGATTAAAATAAGTGTTGGTATGCCGGTTTATAATGGTGAACGTTATCTGGAAGAAGCGATTAAAGCTATTCTTAAACAAACATATCGTGAATTCGAGTTTATCATATCCGATAATGCTTCAAACGATCGGACGCAAGAAATATGCAGAGATTTTGCCTCTGGGGACAAGCGGATCATCTACATACGCAATAGCAAAAATATCGGGGCTGCCAACAATTACAACCAGCTTTTCCGTATGTCATCCGGTGAATATTTTCGTTGGTTCAATGCGGATGATCTCTGCTCGGAACGTACTCATGAACTATGTTTATCAACCATGGAGACAGATCCTGATGCTTCCATGTGCTATGGGAAAACCGATATTATTGATGGTGAAGGGAAACTGATTGAACATTATGATGATAATTTGAATCTTCAACAGGAATCACCGTCGCAGAGATTCTTTGAATTCTTAAAGGTCGTTGGCCTTACCAATGCGATTTACGGCCTTATGCGCAGGTCTGCCCTGGAAAAGACTTCTTTAATGGGCGATGGCAGCTTTCCCGCTGCTGATACGAACCTGATGGCTGAGTTAGCTTTGCATGGAAAAATAATTGAGATACCAGAAACGCTATTTTATAGGCGGATGCATGAAAACGCGAGTTCATGGGATAAAAAAAATCTATCCGTGCAAGAGGTGTTCTGGAGTGGAAGAAACTCAAAGTTTGTGATGCCGACCCTTAAAAGGGAATATGCTTTATTCTTGGCTATTAATAAATGCCCGGCTGAAGCTCGTGATAAGATGAGAATGAGGAGGCACGTTCTGCGAAGAATACTCTGGGCCAGGTGGAAGATTATGCAGGAAATGGCGCAGGCATGCGCAGGAAGCATGAACAGAGGTTGAGGTGACGATATTATAAGAGTAATAGTAACCGCATGTCTCTGCCTCACGGGTGTGTTCGGCCTGATTGCCCCGGGGTGTAACAACCAAGGCATGATTAACAGCTCTTTCAAAAGAATCATCGTTGATGCAAATGGCCCGCGTGATCCATGGGGCAAAGCGGTAGGAGACATCAATGGCGATGGGAAAATTGATCTGATAGTCGGCGGTCATGCACACACAGAACCCAACCTGTTAAGGCGCTTTCTCAGTAAATTACATATCCTGGAATTATCTTGGCCAGATCAAGGGGAACTCGTCTGGTACGAAAATCCTTCGTGGGAAAGGCATCTGGTCTCTGATAAGTTTCGATTCAGAACCGATCTTGAAGTCGTCGATATCGACCGGGATGGCAAGAATGACATTGTTGCAACGACTGATTCAGGCCTGATCTGGTTTAGAAACCCTGATTGGGTTCCGGTTTTGATAAGCAAAAGAATTCTGCATGATGTGGAAGCCGTTGATTTGGACAAGGATGGTGATCTAGATCTTGTAACCAGGAATCAAAATTCTTTTGGATATATTGATGGCAACAAATTGCATTTTTTCCGTCAGGATACTCCTACGAAGTGGATACACTTTGAAATCTCGACGGTGGCAGGCGAAGGACTGAAGTGCGCCGATATGGATGCAGATGGAAAAATCGATGTGGTGGTCAACAATTACTGGTATCGAAACCCCGGTATATTATCGGATTCCATGGAATGGAAGGCCACATCATTTTGCAGGACATGGACATGGGATGATGTCTTTCTGGATGTGGCCGATCTGAATGGAGACGGAAATTTAGACGTTATTTTAGCACCTGCTGAACCGGCAGGGAAGTTCTATCGCATCTCGTGGTGCGAGGCGCCTGCAACAAGCGATGGAATATGGATTGAGCATGTAGTTGACTCCCACGTGGAATCCGTGGTGCATTCCATAAGGGCCGCGGATTTCAACAAAGACGGTCACATGGACATAATTACAGCCAAGGCCCACCAGGGAAATGCCCCGCATGAAGTTACCGTCTACTGGCGAATACCGGATAGGAATCAATGGAAAAAGGAAGTCATAGCGACGACTGGTTCCCATAGCATGCGCTTGTTGGACTTTGATCAGGACGGATATATTGATTTTTTTGGTGCCAACTGGTCTGGGAATAACCAGGCAGTGGAACTCTGGTGGAATACAGAAAGTAATGCAGCAGGTCAAGACACATGGCATCGGCACATTATAGACGGGGCGAAGCCCTGGCGGTCGCTTTTCGTCATGTCGGCTGATCTGAATGGAGACGGTCTGAAAGATATTGTTACCGGCGGATGGTGGTATCGAAATCCTGGAAAGATCGATGGGAAATGGGCACGGAAGGCATTGGGGAAAGATGCGAACAACGCGGTGTTGGTGGATGATCTTGATAACGATGGCGATCTGGATGTTCTAGCTTCTACCTGGAACTCTCCACGCGAATGGACCATCTATGAAAGGGCTTTAAGAAAACTCAGAATACGCTCCTATTATGAAGATGGCGGTTTTGTATGGGCGCAAAATGATGGCCAGGGTCGATTTCATGTGCTGCATAACATATCGGCTGGGAAGGGGGATTTTTTGCAGGGGATTGACCTGATGCCAGTCGAAGGAAGGAAAAGTATTATCCTGTCTTGGCATCAGCCCGGCGTCGGTCTGCAGCGATTGATTGTACCCCCTGACCCCGTGAAAGATCCTTGGCGAATGGAGAAATTCTCCGAAATTTCGCAAGATGAAGCTTTAAGCTCTGCCGATGTTGATGGCGATGGGGACGATGATATTATTCTGGGAACTCAGTGGCTGCGTAATGAAGGACATGGAACATGGACTGTCTTGACTCTCCACCAAACGAACGAAAGTCCCGATCGGAACCAAGCCGTCGATCTGGATGGAGACGGTCATATTGATGTGGTTATAGGCTATGAAAGAATCAGTGCTCCGGGAAAGCTGGCCTGGTATAAACAGAAACTTGATCCCGCCACCTTTTGGATCGAGAATGTTATAGCAATGGTAACAGGTCCGATGAGCCTGAGCGTTGCCGATATGGATGGTGACGGCGACTTGGATGTGGTGGTGGGCGAGCACAATCTGAAGCGCCCAAAAAAATCAAGGCTGATGTGGTTTGAAAATCTGCATGGCAATGCCGATGCTTGGATTGAACATGTGATTCATGTTGGGGATGAGCATCACGATGGCGCTCACGTGGTCGATATAGACGGAGATGGCGATATGGATGTCGTTTCAATAGGATGGGGGCATGATCGACTGCTCGTCTATGAAAATCAGTCGAACGGTGTACATCGACAACAAAATGATTAAAAGGAGAAGATGTTTATGAAAATAGTAATTGCCGGTAACCTAGGGTATATCGGCCCGAATTTAGTGAAACAGTTGCGGAAAACTTACCCGGACGGAATATTGATCGGTTATGATATTGGTTATTTTGCTCACTGCCTTACCAATCCCTCATTCCTTCCGGAAATCAAATTGGACATGCAGGTCTTCGGCGATATCCGATTCTTCCCGGAAGGGTTGTTGAAGGGTGTGGATGTTGTCGTGGATCTGGCCGCCATATCCAACGATCCTATCGGCAATAAATTTGAGGAAGTGACTATGGATATCAACTATAAGGCCGCTGTCAAACTTGCCCAAATGGCAAAAGACAATGGCGTCAAGTCTTTTGTATATGCATCAAGCTGTTCCTGCTACGGCCAGGCAGACGATTCTCCCCGTAAGGAAAACGACACGTTGAATCCCCTGACGGCCTATGCCAGGTCCAAGGTGGCGGCAGAGGGAGACCTCGCTAAACTGGCGGATGGGAACTTCACCGTTACCTGCAACAGATTTGCAACTGCCTGTGGATGGTCGAATCGGTTTCGTCTGGATCTCGTACTCAATGATTTTGTTGCTGGTGCTTTAATCAACAAAAATATTACAATTCTTAGCGATGGCACACCTTGGAGGCCGCTCATCAACATCAATGATATGGCTCGGGCCTTAGACTGGTCAATTGCGCGTCCCGCATCCAATGGCGGCCAGTTTCTGGTTGTCAATACCGGAAGCAGTGCATGGAATACACGGATTCTTGAATTGGCGCAAACCGTTGCGGAAGTAATTCCTGGGGTCGATATCTCTATCAATCCTAATGCCGCGCCCGATAATCGTTCATACAAGGTGGATTTCGATCTGTACAAAAGGCTTGCTCCTGATCATCAACCGGTTGAAGACCTTATTTCCACTGTCAAGGAAATCAAAGATAATCTCATGGAGATGAATTTTAACGATGCCAATTATCGTGAGTCCCAGCTTATGCGCTTGAAAGTGATTGGGAGGCTTTTAGAAACGGGTTGCCTGAACAAACAACTCCAATGGGTCAGGCAATAGCTGGATCTATTCTAAACATGCCGGAACGTGAGGCTGCAGGAGAAACGGGAAAATTGCCATAAAAGGAGGAGTTGATATGGGAAAGAAAAGTTTATGTCGATTTTGTGGGCAAGATCTTCAGAATACTTTTGTTGATTTGGGTATGTCTCCCTTATGCGAAAGCTATTTGACAGCGGAGCAGTTAAATACAATGGAGCCTTTTTATCCACTGCATGTGTACGTCTGTAAAGAGTGCTTTCTCGTTCAGTTGGAGGAGTATGTAGATCCTCAGAATATATTTACTGAATATGCCTATTTTTCATCGTATTCCGATAGTTGGCTAGAGCATGCGGAAAAATACGTAAACATGATTGTTCCCCATTGCATGCTTGGCAAAGACAGCCTTGTTGTCGAACTGGCAAGCAATGACGGCTACTTATTGCAGTATTTTTTACCCAAGGGCATCCCTTGTTTGGGAATAGAGCCGGCTAAAAATGTTGCCCAAGTTGCAGTCAAGAAAGGGATACCGACTATTACTGAATTTTTTGGGGTAGATTTGGCCAAAAAACTGTTGAAGGAAGGAAAGCAAGCGGATTTGCTTCTGGGTAACAATGTACTAGCCCAAGTCCCCGATCTCAATGACTTTGTTGCCGGCATGAAACTGCTCCTGAAAAAACACGGCGTTATCACAATGGAATTTCCCCACTTGGTGCGCTTAATGGAAGGGAATCAGTTCGATACAATTTATCATGAGCACTTTTCATATTTTTCATTTATCACAGCGGAAAGGATATTTTCAGCTCATGGCCTGAGGCTTTATCATGTTGAGAAATTGTCAACCCACGGCGGATCTCTACGTATTTATGCCTGCCATTCGGATGATGATAGTCACCCGATTATGCCGATAGTGAATGAACTTCGTGAACAGGAATTGGAGTATGGTTTGACAGATTTGAAAACCTATGCCTCTTTCTCCGAACAGGTTAGAGAAACCAAAAGAAAGTTGCTGGATTTTCTCATTTCAACTAAACGTCAGGGTAGATCAATTGTAGGTTATGGCGCTCCAGGCAAAGGAAATACTCTACTTAACTATTGCGGCATTCGCTCTGATTTTATCGACTATACCGTTGACCGCAGCCCTTACAAACAGGGCAAGTATCTGCCGGGGACACACATCCCGATTTTTCATCCAGATAAGATCCGTGAAACCAAGCCCGATTATCTGCTTATCCTGCCTTGGAACTTCAAAGAAGAAATTATCACCCAGAATTCATTTATAAGAGAGTGGGGCGGTGAGTTTGTAGTGCCGATACCTGAACTTCTCGTGATACCGTAACGTGTACTGTATATGCGCCGGCCAAGCATATGTTGATACAATTGTAGAGGGGGAATCCTTTTAAGAAGGATTGACCGAATGACATTCTCGCTATGTCCCAGTTGCAATAAGCATAATATCGAAGCGTTTCTTTCGATTAAGAATGCTCCAATCTATAGTGTTGTAACGGTAAGATCAAAGAAAGAAGCACTTTCTGTCCCCAGGAAAGACATTGAACTGGGGTTTTGCCATGATTGCGGTTTTATTTTTAATCGTTTGTTTGACACATCCATCGATTATTTCAGCATGGGGTATGAGGACCAGCAAGGCTTTTCAAAAACCTTCATGCAGTATCTCACTCGTATTTCCAAAGATTTGATTGAGAAGTATAATCTCAAAGGCAAGAGACTCGTTGAAATAGGGTGTGGCAAGGGTGACTTCATTAACATCTTAAATAAATTGGCCGGAGGTAAAGGATTTGGCATAGATCCCGCTTATGAGGAGGGCAGGCAGACAAATCCCGATCTAATCTTCTTCCGGGAGAAGTACTCAGAAAAACATGGGCGTTTGGCTGCGGACTTTATTTGCTGTAGGCACACCTTGGAACATATCTTCCAAACGCATGTTTTCCTCACCCTTATACGATCTTCCTTGGGAACTGACCACAAACCCGTTATTTTTTTTGAGGTACCCTATATCACTCGGATATTAGAAATTCAGGCGTTCTGGGATATCTACTATGAACATTGCAGCTATTTCAGTGCTGGATCTCTGTGCAGATTGTTCAGAAATACCGGGTTTGAGGTTTTGGATGTTCGCCTGGATTACAGCGATCAGTATCTCCTCATTGATGCTATTCCAACTGACTACCCTGCGGAAAAGCATATTGCTATCGAAGAATCGATTGATGAACAGAGAAGACGAATCGATAAATTCATGATTAACATCAATGCGCAACTCGGGGAATGGCGCGAACGTCTTGAAGCGTTGAAGGCAGAGAGAAAAAAGGTTGTGGTCTGGGGTGGTGGTTCGAAATCAGTAGGATTTTTAACCCACTTTTCAGAGATAGGACTGATCGATTATGTTGTCGATATCAATCCTCACATGGCAAACAATTTTATACCTGGAATAGGCAGCCAATATGTTGCTCCTGACTTTTTGAAAGACTATCAACCTGACACGATAATCATCATGAATGGTGTGTACCAAAATGAGATAACCGAAACCATTCATAAAATGGGCGTTTACCCAAAGATATATACCTTGTAAGGGAGGTTGATCATGAAAGTCGTTCTTTTTTGCGGAGGTCAGGGCATGCGCCTGAGAGAGTTCTCAGAAAGTATACCCAAACCCATGGTCCCATTGGGCTATCGACCGATCTTATGGAATGTCATGAGGTATTATGCGCATTTTAATCATAATGACTTTATTCTTTGTCTGGGACATAAGGCTGATGTCATAAAGAATTATTTCATTAATTATGATGAAACGATTTCAAATGACTTTGTTTACAGTCAGGGAGGAAGGGATATCAAAATGCTCAGTACCGACATAGATGACTGGCGCATAACCTTTGTGGACACGGGTATCCAGTCTAACATCGGCATGCGATTGATGCAGGTTAAAGAGCATTTGAAAGGGCAGGATATCTTTCTTGCAAACTACAGTGACGGACTTTCCGACTTGAATTTGAACAAGATGATAGAATGGTTCGTTAATGAACATCCGGACAAGGTGGCCGCCTTTGTAGCTCACCAACCAACGCAGAGCTTTCACGTTGTCACAAGGGATGATGAAACAGGGCTTGTCCGCAGTATTAACCATATTGGATCGGCAGGGTTGTATATCAACGCTGGATATTTCATTCTGCGCAAAGAGATTTTTGATTTCATGGAATGGGGCGATGATCTTGTGAACCTTCCCTTTCAACGGCTCATAGCAGAAGGAAAGCTTGTCTCGTGGGAGCATAAAGGCTTCTGGGCCAGTATGGATACATACAAAGATAAGCAGCAGTTAGACGAGGCATATGCCAAAGGCAATGCACCTTGGGAAATTTGGCAAGCAAATGATGCAAAGAGTACGATCTGATATGATAAAATTAAAATTTGACTCTTCCAAACCGCTTGATATTCTTTGCTTAGGCGCCCATTGTGACGACATCGAAATCGGCTGTGGAGGAACGCTACTGCAGCTTTTGAATAGCTACGATAACGTTACCTGTAATTGGGTGATTTTTTGCTCCAATGAAGAGCGGGCCGCTGAGGCAAGAGCAGCAGGTGGTCTTTTCCAGGAAAAAGCGATAAATAAGAAGATTGTAATACATCGATTCAGAGACGGCTTTTTGCCTTGGCTTGGATATGAAGTTAAAGATGTTTTTGAGAATCTCAAGAATGAATTTACGCCCAATATCATATTCACTCATTATCGTGACGATTTCCATCAGGATCACCGCTTGATATCCGAGTTGACTTGGAATACCTTTAGAAATCACCTGATCCTTGAATATGAGATTCCGAAATATGATGGAGATCTTGGTAAACCCAATGTCTTCATGCCGATCAATGAAATAATCTGCCAGAAAAAGGTTGATATAGTCACCAGTTGTTATAGTAGCCAAGGGAATAAAAATTGGTTTACAAAAGATCTATTTTTTGCTCTGCTGCGAATACGGGGCATGGAAAGCAATGCGCCTTCAAGATATGCCGAGGCATTCTATTGCCGGAAATTAATCCTCTAATATTGATAAGATCTTAAACTGCTGCGCTGGATAAAATGGCTGATAAATCACATATAGATGCAACCTTTAAGCATGCATCGATTTACTTATTGGCAGTATTACTGCAGAAGGCGGTTGGTTTTCTTTTGCTGCCTGTATATGCGCATTATTTAGGCTCAGAAGGATATGGCATCATTGGAATGATTGATGTTGTTGTAAGTTTTTTAACAGTATGTATTGGATGGGGCTTAACTGGCGGGATGCAAAGATTTTACTATACAAAAAAGTCCGATAGCGAAAAAGCAACACTTGTTTCAACCGGTGTAATGCTTATGTTTTTATGGGTCATCATTATCAGTGTACTACCTCTTGTTTTAAGTAAACCTATTGCGAATGCCGTGCTGGGCGACATCGAAAATGGCTGGTATTACATATCCCTGGCAATATTAACTTTTTCGGCAGATATGACAGCTGGAAGTGCTAGTTGTTATATATTAATACAACAAAAATCAAAATTATACAGTACATTATCATTCGGCAGATTTTTTATTGGTTTGATGCTTAATATATATTTTGTTGTTTATTTAAGGATGAACGTTATTGGTGTATTATATGGCAACCTTATTACCAGTGTTCTTTTTAGTGCAATATTTCATATCTATACTTTGAGACGGGTCGGTATAAATTATTCTAAGCATGATGCCAATGTTTTATTAAGATATAGTCTCCCATTGTTGCCTGGGAGTTTGGCAATGCTTGTGCGCAACGATATCGATAAATTGATTATCAGAACCTTCATGGGGCTCTCTTCTCTTGGTGCATATGTTATGCTTATGAAATTTTCCTCATTAATAACTATTCTTATATTGGAGCCATTCAATAACATATGGAATGTAAAGAGATTCGAGGTATGTGAAACAAAAGACGGCCCATTTATTATGGCCAGAATATTTACTCTGGAATTGACATTGATGCTCTTTTTAGGACTTATATTGGCTTTGGAAATACCGCTGATTCTTAAGGTCATAGCTCCTAAGGAATTCTGGGTGCCTGGATATTTTGCCTTTTTTGCCATTATTTCAAGGATACTTTTTTCTTGCTATTATAATGTCGTCTTCGGCTTGGCTTACGCTAAGTTAACACGGAACATATCTATGATACAGATTACTACTGCTGCGTTAAGCGTCGTATTTAATTATCTATCGATAAAATATTTTGGTTTGATTGGAGCCCTCGCTTCAGCATGTGCGGTATACTTAATACAATGCATCTTGGCTTACTATATGTCTGACAAATACTACCATATTCCTTTTGAATGGGGAAATATCATTAAATTAGTTGGGATAACAATAATTTTATTTGTAGTTATAGATTCTTTTTCGATAATCCACCTGGGTTTATTAGCGACACCAACAGAAGAGCAATTAAGACAAATGAATTCAACGATACTACTGAAATCGAAAATAATTATGCATATATTACAAAATATACCAGTTATCGTTGATGCTCTTTTGAAGCTTGTCCTTTCATTGTCATTTCTTATTGCAATTATACTCATGAAGGTGGTTATGAAAGAAGACGTATATCGGCCATTCAACGTTATTATACATAAACTGGCTTTCCGGAAGGCAAATGCGTAGTAAGATCATGAAATTGGAATTGATCAGATTAATTAACTAACCTGTAAATTCAAATACTAAGAAGTCGATCGATTAGTGGATGATAATTCGTAAAACTTGGAGTATGCATGAATATACTGATGATATGTTATTATTATCCTCCTCTTGCTGATGTCGGAAGCAAAAGGAGTGTGGCATTTTCCAAATATTTTAAGAAACACGGATGGAATCCTTATGTTCTCAGTGTAAAGAATCCAGACAAGCATTATTGCATCATTGGTAAAGAAAAGTCACCGGAAGGTGTTAACACTGAATACTCATATTCAATTATCAATTTATACTGGATCTTTGGAAAGATGAATGGGGCCCTTTCAATGTTATGCAATTTTTTAGGCTATAAACTTGCAAGGAATTATTTCTATGAGTTTCTCTGTTGCCCAGATCATTTCATTGGGTGGATACCGCTGACGCTCCTGAAGGGCGCCAGGATGGTGAAGAAAAATAATATTGATGCTGTATATGTATCTTGCTCACCATTCAGTGCAGCCATTATCGGTCTTTTATTAAAGAGAATGTCTGGGAAGCCCCTCATCCTCGATTTCCGTGATCCTTTTTTCATCGACGATAGAAATTATTTTAATATAACGAACATCCGACGACATATTATTAAGTGGTTTCAAAAATTATATCTGGAATATACAGACTTGCTGTTTGTGACATCCGAAGAAACCCGGCAGATGTACATTAAGGCTTATCCTTGCATTAAAGACAAGATATTTACCATTTACAACGGTTTTGATTCGGCTGTTTTTTATAATAACAAATTAATAAAGTATGAAAAATTTACGATAATATATACCGGTGAATTTTATGACTTTGGTCCAAACCATAACGTGTATACAGATTTATTTTTTAGGGCACTTGCATATCTGAAAGAAAAAAGAGTTCTCTCATCTGAAAACTTTCAATTTCTATATTTCGGCAATAGGTATCAAATGATTGCGTCAATTGCAGATCAATACGGCATACCTGATCTTGTTCAAGTGCAATCTCAAATACCTTATCATGAAATGCTGGAAAAAGTATCACGATCTCATCTCATGTTATTAAAAATTGTCAAATTCATGATCAGCACCAAGCTTTATGACGCAATTCCTCTTAATATACCATTTCTAGCCATCATACCCCACGGGGAAGTGGAGGAAATAATTCAAAAATACAGTCCAGCTTCATATATTCTAACCGAGAATAATAATTTTCTTGATGTTGCCAATGATATCTGTGATGGAATGAAAAAATATAAGACCGAGGGAATGCCTAATAACCATATTCAGGAATTCCTCGGCGATTTTTTGAGGGAAAATATGACGTTAAAGATGATGCAAATAGTTGATGATAAAATATTAAAAAATTCTTTCTTAAATTGAAGGACTTTAATGTCTCATCCGGGGATGGTTGAACTCCCTCGCCTTCAGGCGAAGAGAAGATTATAATCTGTCGCTATGCGACGTTATCAAATAGGGGCGCATACGAAGACGGATCTTAAAGTGCACTTGGTATGGGTTCCCAAATATCGGAAGAAGGTGTTAACCGGAGAAATAGCAATAAGGGCACGAGATATACTCCGGCAGATAGCAATGGAGCATGATATAGACATAATCTCCGGAAAGGTATCGAATGATCATGTCCATATTTTTGTCTCATATCGACCCAATCAAGATATCAGTCAGATTGTGAAATGGTTGAAGGGAAAAAGTTCACGGATATTGTTGGCTGAGTTTCCGCATTTGAAAAAGCAATTTTGGGGAAGGCATTTTTGGGCACGTGGATATTTTGCAGTAAGCTCAGGAAATATAACTGATGAGATGATCCAACAGTATATAGACGAGCAAGAGGGTGAATCTATCGCGGATGACAGTCGATTTACAATCGACAATCCTTAGAACCCCTCGTCTTATAGACGAGGGTTCTTTAGTTGATTATTTCTGAGACACAGTCGAATAAATTAGAATCACGCGCTATTTATAAAAATGATGATAATGTTTTTAGTATAAGAAGAATGGCTCTTACTCATATCCTTATATTATAGAGGACATAGCAGAAAATCATTGTGCTTAAAAGAAAGAAACAATTGCATGTTTTATTCATTGCGATCATCTGCATTTCTGCACTAGATTTTTTTTGCTGTGTCGATTCTATTCATTCTAGAATGCCCTCTGAACATTTTCAAAAAATAAGCATAGCGGGATAATTTTGCACATGACTAAGACATCCAACGCGCAATCTAATGCTTTGGGAACCAAACAAGGGGCCCTTTTTGTAATATTCTGCATATGGACGTTTGTGCTATTATGCCGACCGCAAGATATTTTCCCGTTTCTGGCCCCAATCCGGCCCGTGTTAATTACTACCATTTTGACCCTCTTTTTATTCCTTTTACGCTACCATACCCTACTAGATCTTGAATCGCTAGAGGAACCGCAGGTCAAGTTGTATACAGTTCTGATCGCCATTATGATTATCGGTATCCCCTTTTCCTTATATCGTCGGGGATCATTCATGATGGTATTCACAGTATACGTAAATGTAATTCTCTTTTTTTATATTTTTTTTAGACTGGTGGATTCAATTCAGAGGGTCTATACGGTCATCCTAATGGGTTGCATTGGCAACGGTATATACTCTGCGTTCTCGCTCTTATGGGGAGATTATCAGGCAGGACGGCTCTCTTTCGGAGGTATGTTCGACCCCAATGATTTGTGCTTCTTTGCAATATCCTTTCTGCCTTTAAATTTCCTTTTCATCTTGCATGATCACCGGCTATGGGTGCGGTTGACTTGTATTGGATCAGTTGGTTTTAATATTCTCCTGATATTACTCACCGGTTCGCGTGGTGGTCTTTTGGCTCTTGGCATGGTTTCGTTTATGCTGCTCTTCACTCGCATGATCAAGATGTCTTATAAAATTGCATTTATTACAGCATGCCTCATATTTCTGTATTTTGCCCCTATAAATTATGAACGCTATGAGACATTATTGAACGTCAAGCAGGATTATAACGTTTATGATGAGACCGGGCGGATCGCAATCTGGACCATCGGCATGCGCAATATGCTCGCGAATCCATTAACCGGAGTGGGAGTCGGCTGCTTCCCAGAATCTGTTGGGCGCGATAGAGTACGCCGGGGTGCGGAAAGTCTTAGGTGGCAGACAGCCCATAACAGCGTGGTACAAATTGGAACAGAAACTGGGATATTGGGTATGGCTTTGTTTTTACTCATGAGCCTGAATGTATTCCGAATATTTTACCGGGTCCGGAAAGGAACATATTCAGATAAATTGATCAGGGTGGCTGAAGTTGGAAGGGTCGGCTTCCTGGGGCTCTTTGCGGCGGGCTTTTTTCTTTCTCAGGCATACTCTTTTTACTGGGCATTTTATATAGTCCTGTCCGCCACAGTGAACCAGCTGTCCTCCAAAGAGATGGGATATCTGTCTGCGTAGCATGCGCGTCTGCGGCTGATCGGATACCAAGGAGTTGATATGTTGATGTATTTGAAAAATCGAATGATCGCTGTGTTAAAGGATCGTTCGTTACAACAGCAAGTCAGTACCATTCTTCGCAATCCTGATTGGTGGGGACTTAATACTAATTCGTCAGGCCACCTAGCCATCGGCATGCATGATGTCACCGATCTGCGCGAGCAATATGGTAGTCCCTTGCTGGTGGTCAACGAGAACCGCCTGCACGAGGATGCAAAGCACATATTGATGGCGATGAAAGCAGCCCCCCCAGGATCGCAGACCTTATATTCATACAAAACAAATTGCATACCGGGTATCCTAAGCAAACTACATGGCTACGGCTTGGGGGCCGAGGTGATCTCACCATATGAACTGTGGCTAGCGCAAAAACTGGGAGTACCAGGAGGTTCAATCGTCTATAACGGCGTCAATAAGACACGTAAAAGTATCGAGGCCGCAGCCAAAATGGACATTCTGTCTATAAATATTGATCATATAGAGGAGATCGAAAGGATCTATGTCGTAGCGCGCGATTTGAACCACAAGATTCGTGTTGGTATCCGCCTCGGTCTTTTCCCGTCGTCCCAATTCGGTATGGAACTCGAAAACGGCGAAGCCTTGGACGCCTGCAAGGCCATCTGCGCGCGCTGCGATCATCTGAAGTTGACATCGTTGCACTTCAATGTGACTAGCAATGCCAAATCGGCGGGGCTGCATAAGCAGTGCGTGCGCAAGGCGGTAGATTTTATGGCTGGCGTGAAAAAGACAACCGGGGTGGACTTTGAGTATCTCGATATCGGGGGCGGGTTCGGGGTGCCGACAACCAAAAACATGTCAGGTATCGAGTATGGGCTATATCGTACATTTAATATCCTGCCTGCGCCGCCATCTCCAAACGATTTTCAACCCATGGAGGCTTTCATTGCCGAGATATGTGACTGCGTTCAACAGGCCTGCCAGGCAAAAGGCCTGTCCATACCAAAACTCATTATTGAGCCGGGGCGAAACGTTACCAGCCGCGCAGAATTCCTACTTGTTACGGTGCAGACGATTAAGACCAAACGCACAGGGGTGACCTTCGCCATCACCGATGCTGGCCGACTTTCCCTGACTTTCCCACTGGATTTCGAGTACCACGAGGTTTTCCTCGCCAACCGAATGGATGCACCACTGGATACATGCTACCAGGTCATGGGCAGGATCTGCACCTCGGCAGACTGGATGTATAAGAACCGTTTTCTACCACGCCTTGTCCCTAACGATATGCTTGCCGTCATGGATGCCGGGGCATATTTTTCGTCCTATTCATCCAATTTTGCCTTTCCACGTCCCGCGATTATCATGGTCGGTACTGCCGGCATTGATATCGTGCGTCGGGGCGAGACCTTTGAACATCTGGTGGGGATGGATGTTTTCAGAGACTAGCAGACGTATCCCCGTCATTAAGTAACCTTAGTTGCTCACATGCCATCGACCGTGACAGATATGCTGCTGCCCGCCATTGTAACAAACGCTAGAAACCGGATTGCCTACAATATCACCAGGAGTTTGGGGCAAAAAGGGATCAGCATACATACCGGTGATTTTGTTAAATATGCCATGTCCCATGCCTCGATCTATTCCAGCGCGAACTTTCGCTATCCCTCGCCGTTCAGCGACCAGGAAGGTTTTTTGGCATGTCTGCTCCAGAAAGTCCAGGGCTTGCGGGAATGCGTATTGATTCCGGTCTTCGAAGAAACATTTCTTATCGCCAAGCATCATGAGCGTTTCAAAGATTGTGCAAGAATGGTTATCCCCTCTTATGATCAGATCCTGTGGGCCCATAACAAGGACCGGTGGCAGGAACTGGCTGTCAAGCTGGGTATCGCCGTGCCCGAATCCTATACAATCGCAAGTCTACAAGGTAAGACCATCAAACAAGAAGATATCCGCTTCCCGCTACTTATAAAACCAAAACAGGGTGGGGGTGGATGGGCGATAACTCAGGTAAATTCCGCACCAGAGATTGAGGCCCTGCTAGCCAGTCAGACATACTGCGGATTACCATGGGAACGATTTTTCTGCCAGCAGAAGATAATCGGAGAAAACCATTGTGTCGCTATGCTTTTCTGTCATGGGGAGTTGCGCGCGAAGGTGGCTTACAAGCAGCTGCGCGATTACCCTATCACCGGTGGGCAGGCTACCTTGCGCATAAGCCTCAGGAATGAGGCGGCCGAAGAAAGTCTAGAGCGCATGCTGAATGCCATGGCATGGCATGGGGTTTGTCAGGCAGACTTCGTTGTGGATGAGCGCACCGGGACACCATATCTGATTGATATAAACCCACGCTTCTGGGGTTCTTTGGCCCAGGCGATCGCAAGCGGTGTGGACTTTCCGCACCTGCTTTACCTGATCGCATGCCAGGGTGATGTCAATCCGGTGACAAGCTTCAAACCCGGTGTGACGACACGTTGGATAGGAGGCGATTTAAGGACCTTCATCCCACTTTTGAAGCGATCGCCACACAAAATTGACTTTGCGAAACAATATTTTTTTCCCGCACAGGGCGCTAGCTTGCATGACGACCTCAGTTGGGAAGATCCCTGGCCGTTTTGCATGTGGTTTTGGGATGCGATAATGCGGGTCGTAAGGAATCGATCACTGGACCCAGTCGCTCATGATTCGCTATCTGGGATCTGGGAATAACGTAACGTCAGTCGGCCTTCACGCATGCACACAAAAACCAAAGTGGTCTATATTCTGACCCCGATCATCTTCGGCGGTTCAGAAAAAGTAAGCCTTAATTTTCTTAAGCATGTCGATCGAGAACGGTTTGAAATACATCCGATTCTTCTGACTCGTCCCTGGGAGGATAAATCATTTTTTGAGAGCGAGCTTGAGGCATTGGGTTATATCTATGAAACCGTTCCCGTGGCTCGGCAGGAAACAGGAGATCCTTTGCGGGTCCTGCGGGTTGCGGTATATCTCAACCGAATCATTAACAAAACTGCATACGATCTAGTACACACGCACGGATATTTCGCAGACATCTGCGCGTTGCCTATCGCATGGGTGAAAAGGCTTCCGCGGATCTCAACCTGCCACGGCTTTATTGCCACGGATAGACACCTCAAGCTCTATAATCGCATCGATAAATATGCCTTGCAACTATGCCAGAGGGTGATATCCGTATCGCCTGCCATTCGAGATGATCTTGTGCAGCATGGCATCAGAGCTTCACGAGTTGCCGTGATACAGAATGCCGTAGGCCAGGGTTATTCCGAGGAGGAGCGTATCCATCTACGCTATGTCAAACGCAGGATTCTAGGGATTGCCCCGCATGAGCACGCGATTGGTTTTGTGGGTCGTCTGAGCGAAGAAAAGGGATTGCCATACTTGCTGGATGCCTGTGCCGATTTGAAGCGTCACAGCAATAGTTTCAAACTCGTAATCATGGGTGAAGGCCCGCTACGAGCTGCACTGGAACAGCAGGTCCAATACCTGGGACTCGATTATCAGGTCATTTTCACCGGTTTTATGGAACATGTTGAAGCATGGATCGCTGCCTTGGACGTCTTCGTGCTTCCCTCCCTAACGGAAGGTACGCCCATGGCGCTCCTAGAGGCAATGTCTATGCAGGTCCCTATCCTTGCCACCGCCGTGGGTGGTGTACCCAGGGTCGTCAAGCATGGAATGAACGGATTGCTCATTCAACCTGCCGATTCTCGTGCAATCTTTGAAGGACTTAAGATATTATTGGGTGACCATAATCTCAGAACTAGGCTGTTAAAGGAGGCGCTCACAACCATCGCGTCGGATTACGATGTCCGCCGATGGTGTCGAATAATCGAGCAGCAATACCTGGCTATTTTGAGTAATAGCCAAGGAGTGAACTGATATGTGGCTAATACCGGTTTATATCGTCCTTGGAATACTGGCGGTCTATCTGGCGTTATCATGCGGATACCAGTTTTACCTAGCTATCGCATATTTTGTCATGCCCGAGCTACGGCATGAGAATCCTAACAAACGTTTGAGCTTTACGATCCTCGTCCCTGCCCACAATGAAGAACTGCTTATCGCCAAGTTGTGCGAAAGCCTGACGAATATTGCCTATCCTCGTGACTTGTTTGAGATCTGCATCATTGCTGATAATTGCACCGATCAAACCGCTGTGCGCTGTCAAAAATATCCGGTGGTGGTTTTGGAGCGCACCGATTCCCATAACAGGGGTAAGGGTCAAGCCTTGGCCTGGGCGCTCGGTAAGATCGACCTTGAGAAATGGGATGCCGTGCTGATTATCGACGCCGATAATATCGTCGACCCGTTTATTCTCGACGAACTTAATAGTCAATTAAACCAAGGAGAAGTGGCCATCCAATGCCACAACGCCGTCGGCAATAGGGGCGACAGCTGGTTTACACAACTACTCTATGTATCTCGCACGATCGGCAATCATCTTTATCATCATGCAAAGTTCAAACTGGGTCTTTCTTCGTATCTTATGGGTAACGGTATCTGTTTCACTGCAAGCCTCCTTAAAAAGAAAGGCTGGACGGCTTTTTCCGTTGGAGAAGACTGGGAATACTATGCCCAGTTGATTTATGAACGGATACGTATTGGTTTTTGCTTGCATGCCAAGGTGTACCATCAGGAGTCTAAATCCCTGGATCAGGCGACATCTCAGCGGCTGCGCTGGTCGAGAGGACGGGCGCTGGTCATAAGAAAGTATGGCATACAACTCTTCTTTGATGGTTTGTCGCGGCGCGATTGGTTTATGGTGGATGCCTCACTACCGCTCATTTTTCCGAACTATTCTCTACAGCTCAATCTTACCATCCTTCTTGGGGCGTTTTCCCTTTTGCTCCCGCTATCCTTAATAAAAACCTTACTGATTGTAGTGGATATAGGATTAATCCTTTTACAATGTGCGCTATTTTCTCTGGGTATATATATTGCAAAATCATACAAAGAGATAATCAAGGCATTATTTCATGCCCCGTTTTTTTTACTATGGAAGGCATGCATAGATCTATTGATATTTACAGGGATATACCGAGAAGAAAAATGGATCCGTACAGCGAGACATCTTTCTCCAGAAGAGAAGATAAAAAAATTGCGTTAAGGATTAGAGATGACATTTTATCTTGAAAGAATACATAGAACGATATGTTGGATAGTATATTATTTTATAATAAAGCATCTTCCAAGTAATTATATTCCCCATGCCTCATGGATCAAACATGTGCGTTCAATGGTTTGTAGGCCATTGTTCAAGAAATACGGTAAAAATGTCGATATCGGCCCCGAAGTGGAGTTCTTCAATGTAAGAAATTCTGAAATTGGAGATAATTCAGGTATAGGTGCTTATTCATCTATTGGGACTGTACGGATTGGAAATTATGTCATGATGGGAACGCATTGTATGATCATAAGCCAGAATCATCGCTTTAATGATCTTACGACGCCAATGTGCCGACAAGGTTTTCAGGAAGATAGGCCAATCATCGTAGAAGATGATGTTTGGATAGGAAGCAGAGTAATAATCCTTCCAGGTGTTCGAATTGGTCACGGATCCATTATCGGAGCAGGAGCAGTTGTTACAAAGGATGTTAAACCATATACTATCATTGGTGGAAATCCCGCCAAGGTCATAGGGTGCAGAAAAGGTGTGCAATATAAAGATTAATATTCTTTTTGTGTTGATCCAAGTGCATCAGGGTGGCACAGAACGGGTAGTCATAGATCTGATAAAATCCTTAGATAAATCAAAATTCAATAGTTATCTGGCGTACTTTGAGGAAGGTGAATTGGTTCGTGAATTCAGTAGTATATGCAAAGAAACATTTCATATCACCAAGAGAAGAGGACTTGATCCAACAGCGATGCTCAGCTTATCACGGATAATTAAGCATTATGCAATTGATGTAATAAATGCACAGCATTACATGCCTTTTTTTTATAGCTTCCTTGGAAGCAAGATACTAAACTACCGCAAATTGATTTATGTAGAGCATTCTGTTCCAGAGGTACAGGAAATCCTTAAAAGTAAACATAGAAGAATATTTGGTTTACTGCTCAGACATACAGATGCTGTGGTGGGGATATCAAAGGAAATTGGTGATACTTTACAGCTCTCTTATCCTGAATTCGCAAGTAAGTTTCAGGTTATTCTCAATGGGGTAGATGTCGATCACTTCACTCAACCTGTCGATCGTGATAAACTGAGGTCCCTATGGGGAATTTCATCGAAACACTTTGTTATCGGGACAGTGGCAAATTTCCGGAAAGTCAAAAATCATGCATGCCTCATTAGGGCGCTTAATCAATTGAAAGTAACCGAACCCAACGTTCGCGTAATGCTTGTAGGTCAAGGTTTTAGAGGAGATCAAGCAAGTTCAGAACGTGAACTAGTAGACCTGATAAATAAGTATGGGTTGCAGGAAAGAGTTATTATGACAGGTTATCAGAATGATGTTGCAAGACTATTGAAAGCATTTGATGTCTTTTGCCTTCCGTCATTTTCCGAAGGCCTACCGGTGAGTATTCTTGAAGCAATGGCAGCCGGAATACCTGTGGTTGGCAGTGATGTGAAGGGGATACATGAAGTGATCTCCCAAGATCGGACGGGATTACTCTTCCCCTCGGATGATGAGTGCGCCCTGGCGCTGGTGCTCGAGGAATTGATCGGTGATGGGGTGCGTCGAGATCGCCTCGCGCGCCAGGCCTTCCAATATGTCAAGCATACTCATGGCATTAAACAGTGGGTATCGGCCTACGAAACATTGTTTACATGCTGATTCGGCAGAAATCATCTGAGGATGGGGAGATGAACTCTAGAAGAATATTATCCATATTGTTTTTTATTGTAGTCTTCGCCTTTTTATTTAGAATCAGCCCTATTATATATTTAGAGATTAATGATCGTGGCTACCACGATAAAAATATTAATGAGATAGAATATTATTATGACGATGTTGCAAGAAGCTTGATTGCAGGGAAGGGTTTTGTCCATTCCGTTAATCCGCGTTCTGAAACGTCTCCATACAATTTCAAACCAGGAACACCTTTTGGTTTTGTGCCACCTTTATATTCTTGGTGGCTAGCAATTATTTATAAAATATTTGGTCCAAGTGTTTTAATTGGAAAGATATTCCAATCCCTATTGGATTCCTTGACTTGTCTTATGATTTTTTTAATTGGCAGGAGAATCTTCAAAGATAATAGAATGTCCATAGTTGCTTCGGTTCTTTATGCAGTATACCCATTAGCTATTGTTATGTGTAGTACACTTTATTATCAGATACCCATGAATGTCACTCTATGCTGGTTGACGCTATGTTTTATGGGGCCGGTATCTTTTCTAAATGGTATATGGACTGGTGTTGCAGTTGCAACATCTTCGCTTGCAAAACCAGTTACGTTGCCTTTGATTGCAATTATGCCAATGATTAGGCTTGTAGAATCATATGTAAAGAAAGCAAATCTTAGAATCGCCATGATTTGGATGATCACTTTCTTGATAGCTTCAATTGCAATCCTAACACCTTGGACCATACGGAACTACAATGTTTTCAACAAATTTGTCCCGATTCAACAAGGTGGGCCCGAAGCTTTTTATCAAGGATCAGAGGAGAAGTATATTGATTTGGATGTTATCACCCTTAGAAAAACCTATGGTAATTACGGTATGAAGCGCGATCAATTAGCAAAAGCCGCTGTAAGTAACCATATCGAACACTTCAAAAGGGATCCAGCTGATTATATCAGATTTCTTGGGAAAAAATTTTTATTATCTTGGTTTAATACAGAGGGTAAATCGAAGAATATATTTGTATTAATAGTTCAGATACCATTCATCTTATTTGCTGTATTTGGTTTATTATATCATTTTCGATTTTGGGTGAGTAGTAAGAATTGGTACGTGCCAGCAACTATCTTGTATATTTGCGCAATACAAGTGGCTACCTTCCCACTCGTTAGATATACATTGGTAGTAATGCCTTTTGTTATGTTGCTAGCTGCTTCAGGAATAGATATCTTCATATCAAAGTGGCTTGGTAAAAAATTAAAGAATCCCATGGCAACAGAATGATCAAATAGTTGAATTGTTGATGTGTTAACAGGAGGAACAATATGATAGATGGACAAAAGATAGTCGTAGTTATTCCTGCATACAATGTGCAGGGGCAGATAAAAAAAACAATATGTGGCATACCAGATTATGTTGATGCAATAATTGTTGTAGATGATAAAAGTCAAGATAAGACATTGGAAATAATCCAGCAGATGAGTGCCGACGATAACAGGATTGTTGTAGAACGAACCGAAATTAATAGTGGTGTCGGTGGAGCTACAATCAAGGGATTACTAAAAGGATTAGAACTAGGAGGAGAAATATTTGTCAAAGTTGATGGCGACGGTCAAATGGACACAAGCAGGATTGATGAGTTGGTGAATCCGCTTTTCAATGGTTATGATTATGCAAAAGGCAATCGATTTCTTCACACAAATGAACTCAGTCAAATGCCAATGGTACGCTTATTTGGAAATTTCATGCTGACGTTTCTCACAAAACTTGCTTCAGGTTATTGGAATATATTCGATCCGCAAAATGGTTATGTTGCAATTAAAAGGTCCGCGCTTTTGGCCTTGCCTCTTGAAAAGTTGTATAAGCGCTATTTTTTCGAAAATGATGTGCTCGTAAATTTGAATATAAATAGATGCAAAATATGTGATGTTAGTATGCCTGCAAAGTATGAGGACGAGGAGTCCTCCCTGAAAATATGGAAAATCATGCTAACCTTCCCATATTTATTATTGATAAAATTTTTGTATCGAATATATAAAAAATATATTCTTTATGATTTTGCTGTTGAGGGACTATTTTATATCATGGGTTTATTTTTGATGCTTTTTGGTGCTGTATTTGGATCCTATCATTGGTTATTGTCAATTGTATCGCTGATACCAGCGACAACAGGAACGGTAATGATTGCTGTTTTGCCAATAATATTAGGGTTCCAGATATTTTTACAGGCCATAGTGCTAGAAATTCAGCACTTAAAAGATCCATAGCATTAGCTGGTATTTGTTACGATCATGAAACTGAGGATACAAAAAATGTTTTTATCAACTGGCATAATTGGGGTTATGTAATTAGAAAATATTCTCTAACCATCAGATTATAAGGGTTAATAGATATTCAAATGAAATGGCATATTGATTGCTTGTCATTACAATGTGAGTAAAAAATGTTTTGCAGGAGAACAAAATGAAAATTGATAGGACCATCACGCTGGCAGCAACAATATTTCTATTAATGCTTAGCAATACATATGCTGGTGTAATTTTTCAAGATGATTTTGAATCTGATTCAAGCAGTTGGTTATGCTCCGGTGGAGAGTTAAGCAAATGGACCGCAGGCTATGGTGATTGTGGTACAACTGCTGGTTTCGGCCCCGAATGGAAGATGGGATCTGGAAGAAATAGTAATAACGCTGTTTATGCCTGGAAAAAAAGCGGAGTATCCAATGGATATAGAAGTGAAAGCCAGAAATGGTTATCTGGTAGCGCTGTAAAATCAGAAATCTATAACAGATGGTACATGAAAGTCCCACCCGCATCAGAGTTTAATAAGGCGATTTCACCTGGATTTAAGTTCTGGCGATATGTATTAAGAGAAAATGGATACTCACTTCCTCCAGAGGTCTATATTAATGTTCAGGGTTCAACCTTCGCAAATGGAACACTTGGAGTTTGGGTTAATGGAACAACCGATTTTAAGAGTTTTACCGCTGTTAGCAATTTCAATGATGGAACATGGCACTGTCATGAAATTCGGATAAAATGTAACTCAACTAGTACGACTGCAGACGGTATAATCGAATATTGGTTAGATGGTAACAAGAAAGCTTCATACACAGGTGTTATGGTTGGTCCAGTAGATAACGCTGCGATTCATAGAGTTGGCGTAGGGATAGGGAATGTATCAGATAGTGATTGGTATCAAACAAACTGGTCTGCTATTGGATTCGATGATTATGTTGTGAGCACGGATTATGTCGGTCCTGACGATGTTGTAATACCTGGACCTGCACCTGTTGTGAATTTATCGGCGGATAAAACGTCGGGCTATATCCCGCTTTCTGTTAATTTTACTGATGGTTCTACTAATTTACCAACTGCATGGGATTGGGATTTTGGGGACGGAACTCATAGTGCATTACAAAACCCAACACACACTTATACCTCTGCTGGAATTTATACGGTAACTCTTACAGCTACAAATGCCTATGGCAGTTCCATAAAATCAATCCCCAGCTATATCGTAGTGAATGCTGTTGTGAATACGACTGGTTCAACTACAACGTCATTATTCACGGAATCTTTTGAGGATACTAACTTTGCAAGTCGGGGCTGGTATGATAGCACGGGGGGCATTTTGTCTACAACTGAGCATATAGATGGCAGCACGAAGTCCTTGCAAATGAGGTTCAGAGCTGGTGATACGAAACCTTATGGGGGGAGCCCTGGAAGAATGCTGTTTACACCATCAGACCAGGTTTATGTAAGCTATTGGGTAAAATATAGCTCAAATTGGGTTGGCCAGCCCGCTGCGTATGACCATCATGAGTTTTATATCTTAACCAACAAAGATAATGATTACAGCGGGTTAGCATGGACTCATTTGACGGCATATATAGAACAAAATCATGGAAGACCCGTCATGACATTGCAAGATGGCGCTAACATCAACACTTCCTATATTAATCAGGATATTACAAACACGACTGAGAATAGATCTGTAGCGGGGTGTAATGGAGATAGTGATGGCTATGGTAATGGTTCATGCTACCAAAACGGAGATTGGTTCAATGGAAAAGTATTCATGACCGCTTTAAAATATTTTGCTGATACTGCCGGTTCTTACTACAAAAATGATTGGCACCATGTTGTGGCTTATTTTAAAATGAACAGCATTATAAATGGGAAAGCCGTAAAAGATGGGCAAATAAAATACTGGTTCGATGATGAACTCGCAATTAATTATACTGACGTTGTGATTCGGACTGGAGCAAATCCTAACATGCAATTTAACCAGTTTGTTATAGCACCGTACCTAGGTGACGGTTCTACTGTGGATCAATCTTTCTGGATAGATAATCTTAATGTATATACTGCAGCGTCAAACTCATATGGACTTTCCACGCCTACGGGATTGAAGCTACAACTAGTTGATTAAGTAATATTCTTCACAAATGTCCCATCGTAGCCACCCATGGTGGGGCATTTGTGAAGATTAAAAAAGAGGATATGCACTTGACGAGCGTCTCTCTTGTCTATTGACAAGGTAAATGTGTGATAAAATAATCAGAAGAGGCTATAATTTTCATGAGAAACTCTAAGTTTCGATAGATTTCCTCTTAACTGTCAAGGTACCATAGATATTTATTGAAAGCATCAAATCCGTCACGATGCTGAATCAAAAACTGAATTACTTGAGGTTGCCATGACTTTAAGACAGTTCTTGCTGGGTTTAATATGTGTGTCTACCATTGCAATTGGCCAAATATTGTTTAAATTGTCTGCATCACAACTTTCAAAGCAAGGAAACATAATCGGCACGATGCTTCAATTCATAAACATTTATTTTATAACAAGCCTAGTTATTTATGCGTTTGCTACGGTTTTGTGGGTTTGGCTACTGCGCGAATTGACTTTGAGTAAAGCATACCCTCTAATGTCAATGGCCTTCTTTATTGTACCTATCTTGAGTTCATGTTTTTTAGGGGAGTCATTAGAAATCAAAGTTCTCATAGGGGCAGCATTGATTGTTTTAGGAGTTATTATAAGTGTGCGGTGAACTATCAATACAAACTTTTCTGGTTCATCCGGCAGCAGCGTACTTGTAGATAAAAGGTAGAGGTTCGAGATATTATAGTGACCCCCTTCTCGACTGTACCAAAAATAAGCGGTAAAATTAAGAGAGGGGGAAACAAAGATGAAGAACAATGTAGTGAGCCATCCGGCTATGGAACGTTGGACATCGAAGAGGAAGGCCGACCTGGTACTGGAAGTCATCAAGGGGCATAAGACCATCGTAGATGCAGCCAGGGAAAAC